>Ga0207048_10111_pt1 | contig 25629 bp, 11 predicted proteins | sample Alteio_BWMinCont_65_FD_153301 | JGI IMG/M metagenome (GOLD analysis project Ga0207048, IMG submission 153301) | Enriched cells from forest soil in Barre Woods Harvard Forest LTER site, Petersham, Massachusetts, United States -... | ecosystem: Environmental > Terrestrial > Soil > Temperate forest >...
AAAACTTGACGCTAGGGTCAGCTGCGCTACCCTGCACCATACATGGGAGTCGAGTACTCGTTTCTCCATCGGCACGGGTTTGTCCGGACTGAAATGGGTTGGCAACCATTGGGAGATTGCTCCACATACGTTCCTCCTGGGCGAATCCCTCTACAACGCCGAGATGCTGATGCGTCCCGCGTTGTCGGCAGCGAGGGCATGCGGGGATATGCAGACACTGGACGAGATGGCGCAGTACTACGTAATCATGCTGAGCCAGACAGAGATTGTGGGCGAGTTATTGAAGCGACCACGAGTTACCCGCTTAAGTTCAACCGATCCCTCGGCCCGGACCTTCAGCGCTACGTTTGGTTCAGAGACCGGCGAGGCGGAACTCTACAACTCGCAGTGGCTTCATCCTGCTTCGCTGCTGGTGCGAGTAGTAACTCTTCTGCCTGATTCATCCCGCACGCCAGCCATGAAAAGCTTTGCGAGTCTGTATGCGCAGTTCATTGTAAAAGACCAGTTGGAGCGTTATTTATTTCGGCAGCATGTGCCCCCACTGGGCGGAATTGAAGTAGAAGGCAGGGTGGCGCGGTGGGAAGCTTCCATGAGAGGGCTTAAGGGCAGGGACCCGTGGGACAGCGCCATGTCTGATATTGATTTGTGGTTACTCGCGTCGACCGCGGAGATACTTGGTGCAAACGCCAACGACCCGCACCTGGTTCCAATAGATAAGCACAGTCTTGCACTGTTACATACAGCGGTGACAACGGGAATACGATTCTTTGAGAGTAAGCGCACCAGTTATCCTGAGACCAAAAACTTTAAGGGCGAAGTGGTGGGCAGTGCGAGCTACTTCAACGGAGACTATGCATCTCATTCTGACATGGCGTTCAGTGCAGTAGGTGGTGCGGCCCTACCCTCGGCTTCACAACAGAGCGTGAACCCAAATGTGAGTTGGGACATTAGTCATGCCTATCGGATTCCAATCTTTCTGAGGGCGCTTTATGAGAATCGCAAGGCACTGGGATCGGAGTTTCCCAGATACAAGGATCTACAACTCATAGACAACCAATATATATACAAGGTCTTCACTGGGAATTACTCTCGGCCGCAATTCAAAAATTTCTTTGATGGAAGTGATGGATGGTTACGTGTGGGCTTTAACGGAACCGGCTTCGGCCATCCTCCGTCAGATTTCTGCGATATGCGGAATCCCCAACGCCCTTGCCTTATGCCTGGTGCGATCATCGGGTGGGCTGAACTGAGCTTTGCCAGTGTGGATTTGGCCAGGCTGGAGCGCTCGCTCGTTGATCTGGCATTCGTGAAAGATCCTGCAACGGTGGAGTTTCGTGACCGTCACTATTTTTACAGTACTCCGTACAAAGTAAATGTTGTGGATGGGTTCGATGTATATGGCGGCGCGCTCTACTACATAATTGCCGAGAATGCTGACCGGATTTCCACCACAAATGGACCGCAACCCGAAAATTAGCTGCAATTTAATACGAAATAGAACCGCTCTTTAACATTCACCATCCACACTCACATTGCGACAGACAGCAAGTGGAATGTTTGGTATTTGAGCAGGCTGCGGTTAAAGGCCTTGCGAGAAGAGAATTGCTCTTCAATAACCAAGCACACAGGCCGTGTGTCTTCGACAAGTTTCAACAAGGTTTAACAAAGTCTTGGAGGGATGTGTTCCCCGCCCAGGAAAAAATACCAGACGCGCCGTCGTATCTGGACGGATTCACCGGCGCGAATGGACAAGTAGTCCGGAACGGATGAACACATCCGATTCTCATTATCCACCCTCTTAACCGATTCGGGCCACGAAGACGGCCTTGGATCTACAGGAGTACTGAAATGAAGAAATCTAAGATATGTATTGCCGTACTAGGGCTGTTCGCAGCTTCGTTCGGCGTGTTTCGTGCAGAAGCTCAGTACACCCCTGCTGAGAACTTCTACACTGCAGGTTCGTCGGCGCAGTTCAACACCTTTGGCGTTGCTGCTTCTTTTACCCTTCCTGGCCAATCCGGTCCGTTCTGCGGAACGCATCACTGGAGCAAGAAGAATGGTAGCGTAGGAGCAAATACTCAAGTTGTGCTCCATGATCCTCGCAGTTCCTTAATCACCGATGAGCCAGCCAACATCTGGATCGCGTGGGATAACAACGCCGTTAACCAGGTATCTGGTCAGGGTGTTGTTTGCTACTACGCTTCGGTTGACTCGATTGTGGGTGTTCGCGCATTCGAAGCACGCGCCACCGTATCGCTTGGTTCTGCTCTGTCAGGCTCTGCCGATGCCAGCCCGGACCTAGTTCCACTGATCGGCCCGGGAGAGCCTCTGCCAGCGGTTATCTACAACATTGTCAACGGTTCTGTGCTCAATGCAGCTAACACTGACATCCGTCCCGAGGATGCGAAGTTCGCCACCATGCGCGTGCTGACTGCCAAGGGGACTCAGGTAACTGGACGCGCCGTGACCGGCCTTGGTTATGGCCCGGGACCCGTAGGAACTGCTATCCAGGATTCGTTCTCCGGCTCACTCGCCAACCCAGTTGATTTCTCCATCGCTTGCGGCGACACGGACCCAATCAACAGTGCAACCGGCTGCGGTAACAGCAGCTCCAACATCCGCGAGTACTTTGATGTGCCAATCGGCGCGGCTCCAGTCATGGTAATTGCGAACGTCAGCAATACCGGTGCTGGTCACCTCGGCGACGGTAACTACACCAACATCAACCGTTTCCTGCTGGGTCCGGCTCTGGAAGGCTCGGTCAACATTATTCGCGACCTTGGCTATACCGCAACTGCAACCTGCACTTTCAGCGGTGGTTGCAGCTATAGCAACTCGAGCGAGCCGATTGTGCCGCTCAACGTGTTCATTCGCGAGCCCCTCTCCGGCACCTACAACACCATGGAGTGGTCAGTTCCAAACGCTCTCGAGCTTGATGCCAGCAAATGGTCTCCAGGTTCTGTCAACGGTCAAGAGACCGGCGTCAATCCTTCTCTCTCAACCACCTGCACCACCAAGCCCTTCACGGCTGCAAATTGCACCACCAGCAGCGGCAACCCACTGTGGCAGATCGTTTCTACGGGTAGCGGGAATGCCATCCGTGGTCGTGCAGTCGGCACAGGCAACATGGTTAGCTCAGTTAACAACACACCGGACAGCATTGGTTATGCTTTCTGGGGCTTCAGCAACTATCAGGGTAAGGCCAACATCAAGTACCTCACGGTCGATGGTGTAGATCCCCTCTATTCTGGTCCCTCCGCGAACCCGAACGGCGCCGGCGTTCTTCCGTCTTGCACCACAACCGGTGGTTATGCCACAAGCTGCCCACTGCTTCCCTTCACCAATATCGTCAACGGCACCTACCCCATCTGGAGCAAGTATCGTTTGATGTGGGATCCGTTCACGGCGAGCACGAACATTGCACCGTTCATCACCTACTATGCAAATCTTGCTGCTGACCCAGTCTCCGGCTCCATCAACGACATGGTGCCGCTCAAGAGCCTACAGGTTTTCCACTCGCACTATGCACAGGTTGTTCAGGACAACGGCATTGCCTACGGTCCGAACAACGGCTTCAAGACTGGTGTTGGAGAGACCGGCGGCGATATGGGCGGTGCAGTCCTGACCATCCAGTCTGAGCTGGAGTTCATCGCCGACACAGGTGGCCAGCAGGTCAACCTGGTCCAGTAAATTGCAATCAATTATGACCGTACGCAGCTAATAAGCATATGGTCTCCCCACTTGCTCCACCCCTCCACTCCCGCGCTTAAGCGCGGGAGTGGAGAATTTTACCAGGAAGTCTAATGTCAAAATTAAACCTTCTCAGATCCCTTGTTGCGGCCCCTCTCCTACTGTTGTTGCTGAGTGTTTCCGATAGTCGCGCGCAAGCGCCTGTATCGCCGGCCTCTTCAAATCTTTCCAAGACTATGCCCGGTGTTTTACCTCAGACGGAAAAGCTTAAAGTTGCAAATCCTCAAGCTCCTCCAGAAGCTCCAGAATCAGCAGATCCACAATCGACCTCGATGATGCCGGAGATGGCTCCGAATGCTTCGGGAACTGGCATGACGATTGCACGGGCTGTGGAGAGTTTTTCTGAGTTGACGCTTAAAGGCAGCGAGTTGCATGCCGAACCACCTCTACTGGGTAGTAGGGAAGTAACGCCTGATTTTATCCGTGAGCTTTGGCAGGTACGCTGGCGTCCGAACGACCCCATTGATCTGTGGGTAATTCTTCCGCGTGGTGTAAAGAATCCACCAGTGGTGCTTTACCTCTATGGCTACCCAACGGAGACTGATCGCTTCAAGAGCAGCTCCTACTGCAAGCGGATTGTCCAGAGTGGTGCCGCAGGGATTGGATTTGTTTCTGCGCTGACAGGTCACCGCACCGAATTTCGCCCGATGAAGGATAACTTTATCAGCAAGATGCCAGAGGCGCTGGCATCAAGTGTTCACGACATTCCGATGATTCTAGATTTTCTACAAAGCAGGGGCGGTTTAGATATGAGCCGCGTCGGTATCTTCGGTCAAGGTTCTGGCGGAGCAATCGCTATTTTATCGGCCAGTGTCGAGCCGCGAATCAAGGCTGTTGATTTGCTGGATCCGTGGGGAAACTGGCCAAAGTGGTTTGCGAAATCGTTCTTTGTCTCAAGCAACGAGCAGGCGGAGTATCTCAAGCCCGATTTCCAGAAGGCACTTGAACCCCTTGAACCACTTCGCTATCTTCCGCAGCTGAAGTCGCAAAAACTTCGCATTCAGTACAGCGATGACGGAGGAGTGCCGAAGGACGCGATCGAAAGTATGTTGGCTGCCGCACCTGTGTCCGCTCAGGTCGCCCGCTTTCCTACCATGAGAAGGTTGTATGCCGAGAGTTCCGGAGGGCGGCTCTTCCAGTGGGTAGCAGAAAAACTTGACGCACATCCGGCACCGTCGAAGCCGTCACAACCAGCGGCGGCCCCTGTGGCCCCAGCGAAATCTAAACCCTGATTTTCTTGAACGTTTCATTTCCCAAAGACCTGCCTTGATAAGGAATCGCATGCGGAATGTACTGATCGTAGGATGTTTATTTGCTGTGCTCGGGACTGCTGGGTTTGCCCAGGATGCCATGCAGTCTGGCTCCAACCAACAGAACCTCGCCAGCGCAAAAGCACAAGATGCTACGGCTTCCCTTTCCGGTACTGTCTCGGATGCCACTGGCGCCCTCATTGCCGGCGCAACAGTAGTAGTTCGCGACAGTAGTGGAAGGACAGTTACCGTAACCTCGGATGCGGCAGGCCGCTATATCGCGACAGGCCTGGCTCCAGGGTCTGCTGATATTACGATCAGCGCCCCAGGCTTTGCAGACTCTGTCACCAATATGCAGTTAACGGCCTCAGAAAAAAGCACGTTTGATTCTCCAATGCAGCCAGCTGTCTCTTCCACCAGCGTGGAGGTTACAGCGATGCGAACCACACAGGTTGAGAATGAAAATGCAGAACTTTCAGGAACAATCACGCAGAAGCAGCTCGTAGGGATTGGGTTGAACGGACGCAATTTCTTGTCCCTTATTATCCTGACTCCCGGCGTAAGCAATCAGACCGGGCAGGATGAAGCAAAGGTCGGTGTGGTGGGGAGCGCCAAGTTCAGCATCAATGGCGGGCGCACGGAGTACAACACCTTCGATGTTGATGGCAACGATGTGCTGAACACAGATATCGCCGCCAGTCACGGGCATTCCACGCTGCTTGTATATCCGAGCCTTGATGCTATCCAGGAGATGAAGGTGCTTACCTCCAACTATGGAGCGCAGTATGGACGAAGTGCTTCCGGAACAGTTGAAGTTTCAATCAAGTCAGGCGCTGAACAATTTCATGGAAACGGATATGAGTTCATCCGCAACGAGGCATTCAACTCCCGCAACTTCTTCGATGCGCCGGGCAAGGCCCCGCTTTACAGAAGGCAGGACTTTGGATTTACCTTTGGCGGGCCACTTTCTATCCCTCACGTTTATGCGCCGAAGGCGCCCAAGACTAACTTTTTTCTTTCAGAAGAATGGCGCAAAGAGAGCACCCCGATCCCGTTTAACCAGGGCGTTCCAACAGATGCCGAGCGCGGATACAACGTTGCGTCACAGAGTTACACCGGCATTGCCGATTTCAGTGATGTATGTCCTGGTAGCCCAGATTGCCCAGAGAACGGACAGAGCGGAAACTATACTAATATTCCAAACAGTCAGTTCCCTATCGATCCAACTGCTACTGCGATTCTAAAGACCGGCCTGATCCCGCGCGCCAACGCCAACGTTGTCGGCGCTTGCATTTCAAGCATCGACTCCTGCTATGTGGGGTCTGTATCTCCGCCTACTGACTATCGGGAAGATCTGCTTCGCATTGACCATGCCGTCAACGATAAGTGGAAGATATATGCCACGGGGATCCACGATCACTGGAAGACCATCACCGCTATCCCGCAGTGGCCCAACCATACCAACAGCTTTCCGACCGTGATGAACAGCTTTCTGGGTCCTGGTGCCAGCGGAACGATTCATGTAACAACAGTGATCACGCCGTCGCTGTTAAACGATTTTTCGGTGGGGGCAACCTGGCAGAAGATTGTGCTGGATGACATTCCAGGTCCTGGTGCTTCGCTAGACCGGTCTGGGCTTCAAGATGTGACGGCAGATCCAATGGGATCCATTTTTCAGAATTGCTATGGAGGAGAGCACGGCCCGAACAACTCCTGTATCGGCGGAAAACTACCTGGCCTTGTATTCGCGGGTAATAATGCCGAGTATGGAGGAACAGGCTTTAACGTTGACACCTCTTATATGCCCTGGTTTCATACACGCATCGTGGGGACGCTCACGGATAATGTGAGCAAGTACTTTAGCAGGCATACTTTGCTGTTTGGTGCCCAGTTTGTGTTGGCTGGCCGGCATGAGTTCGGCGGTGTGAATGGAGCAAATTCAGGCAATGAACAAGGCTTGCTGACTTTCACAAACACCAGCACCCCCAACACAACTAGAAATGCCTTCGCGGACTTTGAGTACTACTCTCCTTCACAAAAAAACGGCGGTAGCATCTACTCCTACCAGCAGGACAATACTCAGGCCACGTACAAGGTTTCTTATTGGACCCTGGAGCCTTATTTACAGGACAACTATAAGGTGAACTCTCGCCTGACGATCAACGCAGGCTTACGGGTCAGTCTTTTTCAGAACTGGAAGCCGGATGGAAATGTGCTTTACAACTGGGACCCTGCTGCCTTCAACCCATCTCTGATGAGTGCAAACGGTATTTCTCTCAATCCAGAGCGGGGATACCTTTTGAATGGGAACAGTGACAATGTCACCAGTACGCCCATAGCATTCGATGGGTCGACTTTAAATCCTGTCCTGACAAACGGCCTGGTGCAATGCGGAACGAAGGGCGTACCTCAGAGCTGCCAGTCCTCGCACCTTTTTAATGCAGCACCTCGCGTCGGCTTTGCCTGGGATCCGACGGGAACGGGAAAGACCTCCATTCGCGCTGGATACGGCCTCTTCTATGAGCACGGCACGGGCAGCGAAGCGAATGTGGGTTCGCTGATGGGAAATCCTCCGCAAGTCCTCAGCATGACCGAATATTCTCCTAATGGTTATTCGGGAATTGGCCTGGCTGGCAGTGGCTCACCCTACAACGCGAATACACGGGTTGAGACGCCCTTGAATATGATCTCGATTCCGAACAAAACTATCTGGCCCTATGTTCAGCAATGGAGTTTTGGAGTCCAGAGGGAGATCGGCAACAATACCCAGCTTAGCGTGGCGTACGTAGGCAGCAAAGGGACACACCTTGCCGTTACCTCGCAACTCAATCACTTGCCAGCCGTACCGAAAGGACTCAATCCCTTCGCAGCGCACCAGCCGATCACATCTCAAACCTGCGTGAATGGGGTCCATGATCTAGGGAATCTGCAAAGTAATAATAACCAATTCTATAATCCCGATGGCAGTATCTTTGTTTCCTATCAGAGCAATCCGGCTGCATACCTGGGCCTGCTTGCTGCGTGCGACGGAAGCCAGCCTTTTAGCGGCCATCCTGGTGTAACAATTGCTGAGAATGCACTGAGGCCCTATCAAGGGGTCGGTAACGTAGAGGGAATCAGGAATCTGGCGAATTCGAGCTATCACTCTCTCCAGGTAACGGTACATCACTTCAACAAACTAATTGATGTGGCTGCTGCCCTGACGTATTCCCACTCAATTGATACGGCCTCTGATCGCTTCTCCTCAAACTTTATAGACTTGCAAAATCTGGCCGAAAATAAGGCAAGTTCCGATTTCGATCAACGAATTCTTATGAATATCAATTACACATACAAGTTGCCGCTGCTGCGTTTTGTGCAGAGTATCCGAGACGGGATACTCACGCCTGTTACGAAGCCAGCCGACGACCATAGTGAAATAACGGACGAGAAACAGGACTTCGGCGAGCTCTCTCACCTGACTCAAAGGATCTTTTCAAACTGGTCACTCTCCGGATTAACTCTCTACCAGACGGGAACCCCATTCAGCGTCTTCAACTCAGCGAGCAGCAGTGGCAGCGACCCAGCGTGCAATGGCAGCAGCCCAGCGTGCAATGGCGTCTCCATGCCGGACAACGCTGGATATGCGCTCGATATAGGTCCCAACTCCTACCCTGATGTTACTGCGACCCCCGGAGGGTTTTGCGCGCGATGGAGGGATACCGGAACAATTGGACCGATTCTTGGTAACTCCTGCCGCTTTGTTGCTCCACGAGGACTGACACGGGGCAATGCCGGGCGAAACTTTATGCGCAATCCAACTCGGACAAATTTCGATATGTCCTTGCTCAAGGACATGACGGTGTGGCACGGGGGAGCACTCCAGTTTCGTGCCGAAGTGTTCAATGTCTTCAATCACACTCAGTTTGTCCTCTACGACCCAATCAAAGGCAACACCTCAAGCAACACGATCAGTTGCTATGGAGACAGCACCACGGGATATTCAGCGGGTGCTTCGACCTGTACTGTCGGAAACGGCTTTCTTCATCCCATTGAAGCTCACCGACCGCGCACAGTCCAGTTTGGACTGAAGCTTCAGTACTGATAGGCCAAAGTTAAGAATTCGTCCGACTTTGTTTCTTTGAAACTCGATTGAACCAGTTGAACCCCGGAGGAAGTTATGAGATTTAATACACGTTTGTATCCGTTCCCCGCTTTACAGGACGCAAAGCGTCTGCGCTCGGCCTTTCGGATTTATGCTGCGATCAGCCTCTGCACGGTTCTTATGCTCCTTGGCACGCTAGGCTGCGGCAGCAGAGTCGCATTAACGGGACCGCTGGTTATTAATAGCTTTACTGCAACTCCGGCAACCATCTCGACGGGGCAGAGCACCACGCTTGTCTGGTCGGTGACTATCGCAGCAGCTAGTCTTACTATCAATGACGGAGTCAGCAATCTGACTGGTTCACAATTGACACCTATCACCTCAAATAGTGTTAGCGTTACTCCGACTGCTCCAGTTACAACCTATACTCTGACTGCCACCGATTCAAAGGGAAACACGCAGACCGCAACTGTTACCGTCACCATCGTCCCCTCGCCAGTCATCACCAGCTTTACAGCCACTCCGACTCTGATTGCGGCTGGACAAACGAGTACGCTGAATTGGGTAATTGCCAACGGCAATCCAAGCATTGGGTGCAATACCTCAGGATGTGGATTCTCCGGTAATGGTTCGGGAACACCGGTTACCGGTACGAGTATTCAGGTCAGCCCACAGACTACAACTGTCTACAACCTATTTGCAGTCAACGCCGCCGGCGCATCTGTGTTTACTTCAGTGACTGTGAACGTCGTTCCGGCCCCGACGATTAACTTTTTTAAAGCGACGCAGGCGTTGATTGGAAATGGTCAATGCACCGCGCTAAACTGGTCTGTCTCTGGCCCAACAACCAGCATCGCGATCGATAATAATGTTGGTTCGGTTGGCAGTAGCGGCAGCACTTCTGTTTGCCCCACGCAGACAACCACCTACAACCTCACCGCAACCAACGTTGTAAATTCCTTCCCGGCCACAGTGACTGCATCGGCAACCGTAACAGTCTCTGCCACACCGCCACCATTCATCAGCAGTTTTACTGCAACCCCTCCAAGCGTCGGCCCGGGAGGGACAGTCACGCTTAATTGGACAGTTCTCGATGCCACTACGGTGACCATCGAATGTATCACTCCCGGCTGTGATCTCAATGGTTCTGGTTCTGGAACCCCTATCACGGTTACAGGCAACAGCATTACGGTGATGCCTGCGAGTTCAACGACCTATGAACTCCAGGCCACCAACAGTTTGGGAAGTGCGACGCCCGCGCAACTGCGTGTGCTGGCAGGGAATGTGGCGCTGGTTGCAGGACAGCCAGGCTCACCTGGTTATCTGGATAACACAATTGGGGCGCAAGCACAGTTCTATAATCCCAATGGAATTGCAGTGGATGCTTCTGGAAACATCTATGTAGCAGATACAGTCAATAACGTGATTCGTTTAATCACTCCTACAGGTACCGTATCTACTTTTGCGGGCAACCCGGGCACGGCAGGAACTGGCAATCCCGGCATAGCGGGCAGCAATGATGGGCCCACGCAGTGTGGCGGCAAGCCCGCATGTGCAGAATTCAATGCCCCTCAGGGCGTTGCGGTCGACTCCCTCGGGAATGTATATGTGACGGATACGTTGAACAACACAATTCGCATGATTACTCCTGCGGGAGTGGTCTCTACGATTGCCGGTGTCGTTGGGCAATCGGCGAGTCAAAACATCCAGCCAGGACTACCCGCGACCTTTTCAAATCCTATTGGTATAGCCGTCGACTCAGTGGGTAATCTCTACATATCGGATGCCGGAACTCACAGTATTCTGAAGATCACAACGCCTGGTGCCACAACGAGTGTTGTAAGCGTATTAGCTGGCCCCGGTCAATATGGAGCGCATGGCTGCATCAATGGTGTTGGTTCAGCGGCAGAATTCTTTTTCCCCATTGGCGTTGCTGTGGATAGCAATCAGAATGTCTATGTTGCTGACACTATAAATAATGTGATCCGTGAAATTACGCCGCTGGGCAGCGTCTCGACCATTGCTGGTGCCTGCGGAAATACTAGCGGCCACGCGGACGGAGACGGGCCGACGGCCAGCTTCTTTAGTCCGAGTGGAGTGGCAGTCGATACGGCTGGAAATATATATGTAACTGACACAAATAACGAGACGATTCGCAGGATTTCTTCTTCCCCCAATGGAGCCGGAGAGGTTGTAACAACGATCATCGGTCAGGCGGGAAAACAGGATCCGACTCTCGCAGGAGGACCTCTACCAGCTAAGATCGAGGCGCCCAGTCAGATCGCAGTCGACCCAATCAGCGGCAATTTGTTCTTCACGGTCTATAACAACAATACCGCTGCAGATAATGCGATCATGTCTGCCCCATACTAAGCGACCCGGCAGAGCTAGAGATTTCAAAGAAGGAAGAGTAGATTTCATCTCGAGGAACGTGCAATGAATCGGCTAAGGACGTTTCTCGGGCGGCGTAGTACAACGGCTGCAATCGTGATGTTGAGTCTTGTTGTGCGCCTACTCTATCTACTCGGCATTGCTCATCAACCACTGAGGAGCGATGCGGCAAGCTATGCCGAGATGGCATCCAGGCTTGCAATGGGTAGCCACTTTATTCCTTACTGGCCTCCCGCTTTACCGCTGTATCTCGCGGTGGCCTCCTCTCTCTTTGGATGTTCAGTTCTTGTAATACGGCTGGCGATGATTCCGTTCTACCTGGGTCTTTGCTTTGCGTTGTATCGTACAGCCCTGTATCTAACATCGGAAGCAGCTTGCGGAAATCTTGCCTTACTGCCTTTGGTATTTGCGCCGGGTATGATCTGCGCTTCCGTTGAACCGATTACTGAAATGCCAACGGCAATGTTGCTGATGATCGTGGCCTGTTCTTTAATTGGAGTAACAACCGGAAAAGTTTATCGTAGGGCGATTGTGCTTGGAGTTGCGATTGGTTGTCTGGCCCTTCTCCGTCCCGCCAGCCTGATACTACTTCTATTTGTACCTCTCTGTCTTGTTTGGCGTGCAAAGAGATTTTTAGCTGGTTTGCTGGCAGGTGCTATACCAATGCTCATGGTCTTCGCGTGGATTGTTTACGTGCAGAACGGCACGGGGCAGTTAGTGATGATCAATACTGCAAATGCCCGAAACTTCTATCTTGGGAATAACCCTGAAACCCCTCTCTACAGAACTTGGTGGCTGGGCAGCCATCACGAACACGAAGCCGAACTGACGGTCAATCAGAGCGTCTCAAAAGATCGACGCGCATTAGATGCGCAGTATTCTCATCTTGCTTGGGATTACATCCGCCATGAGCCGGGCTTGTTTTTGCTTCGTACCTTTAATCGAATATGCGTCTTTTTCGCGTTGGAGACATATGCTGGCTCCTATTTGATAGAGAATTACGGGTTTTCTAAACTATTTGGATTATTTGTAGTCGCCCTCGACTCAGCAATCTATTGCATCCTTGCGGTGGGTTCGATTCTTTACCTCGCCACGCTCCCAGGCCCGAAAGATAGTTCTTCTATCTCGATCTATAGGTCTATTAACGCCTGTATTTTGATCGGCCTGTCGCTGCTTTATGCTGCACCTTATTTCATCGCTTTTTCCCACCCGCGCTATCACTTCCCGATAGAACCTTTGATGATGGTCGCCTTGGCGGCATTTTCTCTTCCGTTTATCCAAGGTGCGCCCCAGGCTGCGTTGACGATGCTTCATGGTAGACGGTTCGCGGTAGCAACAGCTATCGTGCTGTTTCTGGCGATTCAAATCGAATTTATTATTATTGTTGTAAGAGCTGGTCTTGCATAAAGAATGAATTTAGGGAAGACGCTCAGCACTGTCAGCCGCCACATAGACCATCAACAGTGGATAGGTTCCAGAGTTTGCACTATATTGCTGGCCAGCGTAGGTATAGTGCTGGGCCTTGAATGCAGCCGTAGCGGAAGAGTCGTCATAGGCAAGATTAATCAGTGTCTGGGAAAGCGAAGCGAGACTCGGGTTTATATAGGCCAGTTCGCCCCAGCCTTGCATTGTGCCCGCAGTGAGGCAGTTATCAGGGTCTTGCCCTGCCTGGCAGGATTGATAAGGGGGATAGCCATTCTGAATGGAGGGTTCTTCCACCGCAAACCATCCATTCCATCCATCAATGTAGTTATTGAAAGCGGGTAATGTCTCATTCCCGTTGAAGGCCAGATGCACGTAACTGTTGGCAAGCGCTACGAGATCATTCATCTGCGGGAAAGAGACCCCGGTAGCAGCGCGCGTCTCGTAGAGGGTACGGAAGATGATCGGGAGCCTGTATGCATGAGAAATATCCCACCCCAGGCCTCGCTTCTGCTCAGGAGAAGGCGGTTGTGCGGAAGTGGTGATCGCCGAATACGCATAGTCAGGATGATCGTCGTAGTCGCCGGCAAAGGCGGAAAGAACGTCCGCTCCGTCAGGGGAAACGGCATGATGGCATCGCGCCTGCATCAATGCAACTCCGGCTATCACCGCTTGTTGCAATTGTAATTTCGAGTTGCTGTCCAAAATGTTTAAATCGGGCGCAGCATAATTTGCTTCTAGGACCTCTGCGGAGTCGGCAACCAACCACAGTTCTATGTCTGTCATTGCCGCCTCATACTTGATGGGGTCCGGTGGTTCATAGCCCGTCGCAGCGAGAAACGCCCAAGACGATACAACGGGTTGAGGAATGTTCGGACTATCCCAATGGGACCAGGATGTATTTCCGTACATCAGGCGCAGTAGTTGATCAGCGACCAGAAAAGAGCTGTACTGCTGAACAAAGTTGATTAGAGGTTCAGTTCTTTTTGCTGCGGGCATCTCCGCAATCGCTCGAAGCAGTCGGGACGCGGTAGAAAGATACTGAGCGTTGCAGGTCTGGCAGTCGCGGAGTCGTACCTGTGTCGAACTCAAGGGTTCATACCAGGCAAAGGTGCGGGTGGTTGCAGGACCATCAATAAAGATGACAGAAAGTGGCGCTGCATTCTGCAGCATGTTGCCAATGGTTGTTGTCCGTAGTTGCAGCAGGGCAACATGAAACATCGCCAGTTCTTCCATGAGTGAGATGTCCTGCCTGACAATGGCCATACGGGTTACAGGCCTCAGGGCCTCTTCAAGGTAGTAGACATTTGATGCGATTCCCTCAGGGGGCATCGTCCAGTCAGGCGTAGCGCTCCACATGCGTGGGCCTGGATCCCAACTTAACCCTGAGAGACTTTCGACCCACGGTAGCAGGCTTGCATTCCAGGCCTGCAATGTTTGCATATAGCTTGCACCAACGAAAGGCACCAAGGTGGGGTTGGTGATCGTGATGGTAGCAGTGCCCCGGCTTAAACCGTTTACTGTATCAACTGCGGCAATAGTTACAGATCTTCCTGGATTGATTGCTGGTGCAATATAGAGACCATTTGCAGAAATTGTCCCTTGAATGGAGTTGCCTCCAGCGATCCCGTTCACAGTCCACTGCCAATTCTGCTGAATTGTGCCGCAGGCCGCCGCCGTGAAGATCTGTTGAGCACCAGTCATCAGCGAAACTGCGATGGGAGAGACGCACTCGTCTATTGGCGAATTGGCATTGGGTGGCGTCAGACTATGGTTCAAATCGCCGGTGCATCCTGTGAGAAAAGCAAGACTTAGAAGTATTGCGTCGAGCGAACGTGGGAATAAAAAGCGAAAGTAAACTCCTAGTACCTCAGTGCATTGAGTTATTTTCTGATTTCTCCGATGTCGAGCAAATAAGTTCATTGAGGACTCCTGACTACTTCCTGTTCACCGGTTCGTTATCGGCGGGTAAAGTCGTTGAAGTCTGGCTTTTAAATTAATAAAGAGAGATATTCGTTTTTCATTTCCCTTTTAGAAATCCTGTTAATAGTTTTTCCTGGTGTGGAAATCTGCTCGAACCAAGCATCCCGTAGACAGCGGTTGTGTATGTGAATACTGATAAGCGTAGTCGGCAGCTTTCCCTATTTGTAATTGGTGTAGTGTTATCCGCGCTTTAACCGTATCTGAACAATTAATTGCTATAAATTAGCTTAACTAAGGAGCATTTGAGTGCTTTATAGAAAACTCAAACCGCAATGAAGCTCTAAAGCAATTCAAGCTGAGGAAATGATTTTATGACGCCCTTATCGCTTCCAGTCATGAATTATAGAGCGAGGCAAATCTGCCATAGAATTCTGGCGATCGGTGTGGATTGGGCTGCGTTTAGCCTATCTGGATTCCTCGCCTTTGAATTGCGTTTTGATTTCGTATTGCCAGCGAAGTATCTCTATGCAATGAAGGGTGCACTATGCATCTGGGTCTTTGCAAAATCGATCGCCTTTATAGTAGGAAGGTTGGACCGTGGAAGTTGGCGTTATACAAGTGCACACGATACAGTTCGGATTTTTCTGGCAAACTCCATAGGATCATTGCTGGCTGGAGTAGCTATATATTTTCTGCTCGGAAAATGGGGTGTTCCTCACTCTGTGTATATTCTCGATTGGCTACTTTCCTGCTTGCTGACGTTAGGGGGGAAGGCTAATTGTTCGCGTTGTCAAAACGACCAAAAACTCAACTCATGCGAAGTCTGAACGGACACGAACGGTCATCTACGGTGCTGGCGCTGCTGGCCTTGCGCTTCTTTGGGAGCTTCGTCAAAACCCATCCCTAATGTGCGATGTGGTGGGATTGATTGACGACGACCCATCGAAGGCACACTTGATCCTGCAGGGTAAAAGGGTTTTGGGACAGGGGGCATCGCTTGCAGCCATGGTGCGAAAGTATGCCGTCAAGAGGATCCTTATTGCAATTCCTTCAGCATCGGGACCACAGCTAGTACGCATTCTGCAGTATGCCCTGGATGCGGGGGTGGAATACAAGATGGTGCCTGGACTGGGATATTTAATTCAGGGGGAGGAATTAGGCAAACAGATTCGCGAAGTTGCCGTGGAAGACCTTCTGGGCAGGACGGCTGTACAACTGGATCAGGAGATAATTCGCGAACGTATTCAGGGGAAAGTCGTTATGGTGACCGGGGCTGCAGGCTCGATCGGGTCGGAGCTATGCAGGCAGATTGCTTATTTTCACCCGCTTGCCCTGATTGGGTTTGATGAGGCTGAAACACCACTCTTTCATCTGAATAGGGAACTTGAAAAAGATTTTTCAGATATTGTCTTTCACCCTGAGATTGGAAGTATTACACGCCCTGACGCTCTGCGGCGAGTGATGCAGCGCTATCAGCCTACAATCCTCTATCACGCAGCGGCTTATAAGCACGTACCCATGATGGAGCGTCACGTTTTCTCCGCAGTCGAAAACAATATTTTTGGTACCTGGCATGTTGCTACGGCAGCCATCCAAAACGGTGTGGAAGATTTTGTGATGATTTCCACCGACAAAGCAGTTCGTCCCACTAGTATGATGGGCGCCACGAAGCGGGTGGCGGAGTTGGTGATTCGCGCCCTTCAGGAAGAGTCTAAAACTCGATTTGTGGCCGTACGGTTTGGAAATGTTCTAGGAAGTAACGGAAGTGTAGTTCCAATTTTCAAAGAGCAGATTGCTGGCGGCGGTCCGGTCACAGTAACTCATCCAGAGATCACGCGCTATTTTATGACTATTCCCGAAGCGGCGCAGCTAGTCCTTCAAGCCTTTTCCATCGGTAAAGGTGGAGAGGTTTTTGTGCTCGATATGGGAGAGCCGGTAAAAATTGTGGATCTTGCAAGGGACCTGATTCTGCTTTCCGGGCTTCAGCCCGACCGGGACATCAAGATTGCATTTTCTGGCTTGAGGCCTGGGGAAAAGCTGTTTGAAGAATTGAATTTGAGCGATGAGCAGTTGGTACCAACCACTCACTCCAAAATAGCAAGCTTTATCAGTCCATTCAGTCCAGACCCAAATAAAATAAAAGCGCAATTGCGTGCGTTGCAGTGGATTGTTGACAAGCAGGATGTTGGTCATCTGATCCTGCTTCTTAAGGATATGATTCCTGATTACAGCCCTGATGCGCGACTCCTCAAGTTTCCTTGTCCCCCATCAACAGTCAGGGTTGACCTACCCGTACCGCAATTCCAAATGGATAAGAGGACAAGTTTAAAGGCCGCTGGATCTTCGATATAAAGATGAACGTGAGGTAGGGTTTTTCCTATAAATTAAGTTTCTTAAAGATGCGTACTGGAATATGGCGGATCACGAACAGGATGGGTCCCCACTGGAACGGAACATACAAGGTGTCCTTGCGTGCATCTATCGCCTTAACAATTGATGTAGCTACTTTATTTACATCTGCAAATTTCTCACTGCCAGCCATGCCCGTAGTCATCGCAGTTTTTACCGGTCCGGGCTTAATGGTGAGTACGGTGACACCCTCGCGGTCCACGCGATTTCGCAGACCTTCAAGAAATGCATTCAGTCCGGCCTTCGAAGCTCCATAGACATAATTTGATTTCCGTCCGCGATCTCCCGCCACGGACGATATCGCGGCCAACACGCCAGAGTGCTGCCGCGTGCAATAATTCGCCAGCCATGTGAGCAGGGAAACTGTCGAGATGAAATTAGTGTGCAGAATTCCTGCTGCCGCGGCATAATCTGCCTCGGCAGCGGACTGTTCTCCCAGAACTCCATGCGCGAGGTAAGCCACATCGAGGCCTCCGAGTGTGTTCGTGGCGTATTCGAGCAGTGCGGGATGCTGTAGAGTCTCGTCCAGATCGGCAACCAGAGTCTCTACACAGGCTGCCCCGCGAACCCTCAGGTCGACTGCCACCATTGCCAGTTTTTCCGGATTGCGCGCGACCAGAAAAAAGCTTGCACCCTGCTTCGCCCATATCCGGCAGGTCGCTTCTGCAATTCCAGATGTTGCTCCCAAAACCAGGATTCTGCGTGATATCAAAGGTTGCGCGGCAGAGCGTGGGTTTGTCTTTGCGTCGTTGAGTCTTGACGCGCTGTTGTGCACCTGGCTCTCGATCCTTTCATTGCTGTTCATTCTTGCTCCCGCTCTCCTGTAACGCGCTCCCAAAAACTGGAGGCCAAAGCGGGATCTCGAAATTCGGAAAATAGCTTCCAGCGGGGGTAGAAAGTCTGAAACTGCGCGGCAGTCATGGCTGCGTCTTTGCACGAATTGAGGCGCCCTCCATAGTCGAGCGTCATATCGGCAAGCCGTCGGACAAGTGGAATTGTCTTGTTTGCCTTAATCGGAAAGTCCAGGGCAAGGGTGACACCGGGCTGCGGAAAACTCATTATGCCCGGAGACGTTATATTTCCGAAGACTTTGAGTACAGCAAGAAAGCTCGCCAGACCCGATTTAGCGATCTCCCTGAGGATTGCAATCGACCCCTCACGCGCCGACTCCCACGGAATTGCATACTGAAACTGGAGAAGTCCTTTTTTACCATACAGACGGTTCCAATGCTGCACCTTGTCTAGTGGATAAAAAAAAGGCTCGTAATCGCTGAGAGAGGCGACACGCGGTTTGCCTTGCTTGTGAAAAAAAACGGTGTTGAACATGGAAACTGTCTTATTGTTCAACGCCCACCCTGGAGCTTCAAATGGAAATACCAGCTTAGGTTTTGGCGAGGGCTTTAGTTCGCCCGGTACGCGTGAATGCTCACCCAGCATGAACACGCCCCGCGCAAAATCTTTTCCTGTAGAGGCACAATCGATCCAACTCACAGTGTATTCAGTCTGTTTATATTGTTCTGCCAGTGCGAGGAATTCATCAATCCCGTGAAACTGAATTCTTTCATAATCGATCACTCGGGAAACGATAGGAGATAGTCGCAGTTCTGCCCAGGTGATCACCCCGGTAAGCCCAAGCCCGCCGATGGTAGCTGAGAACCATTCAGAGTTCTCGGTGGGCGTACACAGTCTGCGTGAACCGTCCGAGCGAACCAGCTCAAACTGTGTGATGTGATTGCCGAATGTGCCTGCTACATGGTGGTTTTTCCCGTGAATATCGTTCGCGATAGCGCCACCGATGGTAACGTATTTTGTCCCGGGAGTTACGGGCAGAAAAAATCCACGCGGCACAGCGAAGTCAAGAATTTCTTCGAGGGTCAGCCCCGCCTCTGCCGTCAAGAGGCCGGTGACCGAATCGAATGCAAGCAACCTGTTCATCCCCGTCATCACCAGCAGAGTTCTGTCATTCAGCTGACAGGAATCACCATAACTGCGCCCCATTCCCACAGGGAGGGCCTGATGATGGAGTCCTGCTATTTTTGCAGGGATATCCTGTTGCCAATTAATCGGTACGAGTTTTGCATGATGTCGTGGATATCGACCCCAGGACTCAAACGAGCCCGTGGAGCCGTTGCATGCCGTGTCTTGGTAACTACTCTTTAATGCTCGTTCTTCGGGTAATTCAGCTAATAAAGTCATAATCTCCCGATGCCTGCCGGAAGGAAGAGACAACTGAAACAACATTGCCTTGCACAGCCTTCAACTGATGCCACGTCTCTTATTTCGCAGGCCCGCAAAACTTGCGACAAGACGGTACACATACTCTCAGTGATAGACAGGAACCACGGAAGAGTCCAGTTCAGATAGCTGACCTTTAAAGAGCAGAAACAATCGTCTGAGAGCGGGAATCTATAACCAACGATCCAGCCAGATTCTCTATTTCTAATAAGAAATCAGTTCGCCTACTCTCGTCTTCAATGCAATATGAAAAGTGACTCTTATTACGATTTTAAATATTGTGCATGGCGCCCTGGCCAAAACTCCATCGGGGTTAAATTCAGTCGAATTTATGACCCTGGCGCATGATTGGCCAGTTGAAGAAAAATGTATGCAAGCTACTGATATTTTATTTCAGGGAGCAATAACAGACAGGCCAGCGATGAGTTTGAAATGCCTTACATCTACAGTCAAAACAGAAAATCTGCGCCGATGGAGTTTTGGCGAAAGGGAAGGTCATTATTTCTCATTGTAGGGTTTGAAATCTACTAATTTACTCTCAAGTTCAGTCTCGCCATTGGTCTCAGTAAGTATGACGGCTTCAAAATAGCGGCAGTGTCCGTGCGCCGCCTGTGCTTTCTCCAACTCTTTGATGCCGGGTTCCGATAGAAGATAGGCAACGAGAGCTGGAGGAAAAGCGGTAACGACAAGCAAAATGTGCGTACCTCTAGCTCCTTCTGGAAGGAATGCAACAATGCTTGGAGAGAGGCTTCGAGTGGGTGATTCCCGAATGGATTCAAACATGGTTGGCGCACCTGGAGCGGGTCGCCGATCCACCACTTTCAACTGCTTCATATCATACTGCTGCACATCCAATTGAAAACTCAAACGATCAACGAAGCCCCGTAACGGGCCAGTAAGAGTCAAAGGATTACCCATCACAATCAGATTGTTATCCCAGTCGAGAGCTGAGGCCGGAAATTCTGCCGTACTCTTCATATCAATCTGCGTTCCTAATGGATCAAGGAAACGGTCGAGTCTCCAGGCTGCGGAAGCCTCTGCGTAGTCGGCATAGTATTGCGCCACCATCGGCTTACCGTACTGCTTCTGGAGGGTCAGTAAAGACTCAGAGTCCGATAATCTGGATAAGTCATTGACTCTCCAATCCCGGGCCACCAAACGATGACGCCACAAGAAGAAAACCGGATTAGGAATGATGATAGAGGTGCGTTTTCCATTCCCCATGAACTGTTGCCAAAAGACAGGAAGCGGACTCTGTTGGTTTCGCGCTTCCTCCTGACGGAAGTGCTGCCGCACCCAAGGCGTCCAGCCATTGGATAAGGCAAGCAATAAAATGATCACGCATAGAACCGGAACCACCCACAGACGTTGTCCACCATGGAGTGTAGAGTCGACCTCTGCTTTGCCTGGCGGCTCGATGAACTGAACCTGATGCGTTCCCAAAGGAATGACGATTCGATTGGGTAGCTGAGAGCCTTCGCTCTCATAAAATTTCTTTAGCCGTTCTCTAAGACGGGAGATCTGGACACGAACCACAGCATCGACCTGGGGTTCAAAGTCCGGTTTCCGGCCCAGGGCCTCGGTGGCAATCCTATATTCGCCAAGTTCTTCTTTTCTGTTTTCCCACAAATAAGAAAGCAAGTTTCGCAAAGTCGGTGTTTTTTCGAAAGTCCGGCTTCCAAGAACCTTATCCACCTCCTGAAAGGGAGGTGGACCCTCAGACGAAGGCGATTTTTGGTTCATGGGCAACATTACGGAGAAGTGTATTCAGTCATTTATGTCTTTGGCAAGTGGATTAATGAATCGATATAGTCCGTTTTCTTGAGAGCGGTCCTCCTATGTTATTGAAATCAATATGTAACTTTGTAACAAACATAGAGATACTCCACACGCGCTTTATCGCAGGCAGAATGTGCACCAATGAAACAAAGATTCTGAAAGCAGCTGTGCGGTTTCATCGGATTTTTGGCAAGTTCTGTTTTTGTTGTGCCGGAAATCGAAAGTATTGGCCTTGGAGTAGATCATCCATTCATCGGAGCACTATTGGACAAGGTCGCGTTGGGGAGCAATTCAACCAGGATTTTGAGAGGTTATGACAATGAAAAACAAACCAGGAATGATTTTTCTGTTCCTTATTATGTTCCTGATAGCGATGCCATGTTGGGCACAAAGCTATCCAGCGACCGATTCCTTTAGCGGCAGTGGTGCGCTGTCCTCTAACTGGACCAATACAACAGCGGGGCCGGGCCTGACTTATCCACCCGTGCCCCTTGTAAAGTCCAGCGGCACGGTGGTGCCGAACACAGCTGCATCGTGGGGACTTGCGATCTACTCGGGAGAAACATTTACCAGCAACCAGTATGCCCAGGCCAAGTTTGTGGCTCATAACGCCGCAGGTGGCTGGACTGGTCCATGCGTTCAAATGAGTCCGGATGGGACCGGCTATTGTTATCTGGGCGACAATGCGCAGATCATCGAGTACTATACCGGCACTTGGGATTTAGCCCTGAGCATAAGCTGTCCTGTCCCGGCAACCGGCGACACCATTCAGCTTTCAGTATCCGGAACAACGCTTACCTGTTCGGACATAACCAAGAGTACCTCCGCCTCTGGCGCTGGCGACCCAGCATTTTATCCCAGAACAGGTGCTGGCCCTGGTCTTATAGTCGATACAAGGAACTCCTCTACCCACGCTCTGACTTCGTTCCAGGCCGACTGCATTCCTACGTGTTCCCTTGGGACGGTGGCCACGCCGACGTTCAGCCCTGTCGCAGGAACCTATACTTCGGCGCAGACTGTGACCATCAGCGACGCAACCTCGGGTGCGACCATCCACTACACGACGGATGGAACAACGCCGACAGCAACTTCGACTACCTATAGCGCCCCCATTGCTGTTTCCGTCAGCGAGACGGTCAAGGCGATAGGCGTTAAGGCGAGCTGGACCAACAGCGCGATCGGATCTGCTCTTTACACCATTACTCTGGGGGGAGATGTCGTAGACATAAACGCGGGAGGAGCCGTAGCAGGCACCTATGTAGCGGACGTGGACTTCAGTGGAGGTACGACATTCTCCACTACGAACAGCATCGATACTTCAGGCGTTACAAATCCAGCTCCAGTCGCGGTGTATCAGACGGAGCGGTATGGCAACTTCACCTACACCATCCCTGGATTGACCGCAGGCAATAATTACACCGTACGTCTGCACTTTGCAGAGACAGTTCGGATGCAGGCTGGGCAACGCATCTTTAACGTAAGCATCAATGGGACGCCGGTGCTGTCGAACTTCGACATTTTTGCGGCTGCCGGAGCAGAGAACAAGGCTGTGGCGGAATCGTTCACTGCCACAGCAAACCCAAGCGGCCAGATCGTTATCGCCTTTACCAACGGCTCTGTGGATAACGCTAAAATCGACGGCATACAGGTGAGTACCTCATCAGGTACTTTGCCTTCTGGGTGGACGGATCTGGACATCGGTTCGCCGGCTCTTGCGGGAAGCGCGACGTATAGCGGCACGACCTACACGGTCAAGGGCGGCGGCGCGGATATCTGGGGAACCACCGACCAGTTCAACTATGCAGAAACAGCGGCCAACGGCGACGTGACCATCACAGCGCGTGTGGTCTCACAGCAGAACACGAACGCATGGGCCAAAGCCGGTGTAATGATCCGCGACACCACAGGTGCCACCGCAGCCCATGTTTACGTATACATGACACCCAGCAATGGCGCGGTCCTGCAATACCGTAGTTCCACCGGAGCGAGCGCAGCCATACCTACCTCGACGGCTGGTCTGGTCGCTCCTTATTGGGTGCGACTGGTACGTTCAGGCTCAACCTTCACTGGATGGATTTCTCCCAATGGCACTACGTGGACATCGCTGGGCAGCGTGACTGCAACGATTGGAACTAACGCGCTCGGCGGCCTCGCCGTAACCGCGCACGATAATACCCAACTCAACACCAGCACCTTCGACAACGTAACCATTAGCGGCGGTGGTGGCACTGTAGCTACACCGACCTTCAGCCCTGTAGCGGGAACCTATGGCTCAGCACAATCGGTGGCCATCAGTGATGCAACTTCGGGCGCGACCATCCACTACACGACGGACGGAACAACCCCGACGGCGAGTTCAACCACCTACAGCACTCCCATCACAGTTTCTGTTAGCAAGACGCTGAAGGCGCTTGGTATTAAGACTGGCCTTACCAACAGCGCAGTCGGGTCTGCTGCTTACACGTTGCTGGTGGCGACGCCAACCTTCAGCCCCGCAGCAGGAAGCTATAGCTCGGCGCAGACGGTGACGATCAGCGACGCAACCTCGGGAGCAACCCTCCATTACACGACGGACGGAACAACTCCGACGGCGAGTTCGACCACCTATAGCTCCCCGATTACTGTTTCGGTCACCGAGACGGTGCAGGCGATTGGCGTGTTGTCGGGCTGGAGCAACAGTTCGGTCGGCTCGGCAGCTTACACCATCGGCAGCGGCGGAGGACATACCTGGTATGTACGGCCTGACGGCGGCACCAGATATTCGACCAATATCACCAATGGGCAGTGCAACGGCATGTACGACGCATCCTACGCAAGCACGGGTGGGACCGGGATCAATCAAAACTGCGCCTTTAACGACGCACGCATGCTCTACCAGGATGGATCGTATACATACGGGACGACCTTCCCTAGTTGGGGCTGGGTCATCGCTGGTGGCGATACGGTCATCCTCCGTGGTTCCATCGGAACAGGGGTGACTTATCGAATTGGCTGGGATTCAAACACATATTGCAGTTCCGGTCCTTGCTGGGGCATTACCGGAAATCAAGGAGCTTCCGGTATGCCCGTGCCGCCATCGGGCACTGCCGCTCAGCACACGCGCATTCTGGGTGAAAACTATGCTTCCTGTATCAGCCAGACTGCCAGAACTCAATTGCACGGAGGATGGGGTACGGGGGACGTAATGGCGCTCAACGGCTCCTCGTATGTGGATCTTGCTTGTCTGGATCTTACCGATTTCTCCAATTGCGGTAGAGACACGGACGTTGTCGGCTGCGATTCAACGCAGGATTTCGCCCACCAAGGTCTTCAGATTAGTAATACTTCCACCCATGACACGCTGACCGATATTCGCATTCACGGTATGGCTTCCGACGGAATAAACGGCTCACCTGGAGACGGATTTGTAGCCACCGATCTCTATCTCATAGGTAACGCAGACTCGGGGTGGAATGCCGACGATAACAGTGGCACAACCGGCATCGGATCGATGCTTGTTCAGAACTTCAACATCAGTTGGAATGGATGCGTGGAGGAATATCCGATTGTCGATCCGCTGCCTTACTTCTCCTGCACCGATCAGTCGAGTGGAGGCTACGGCGACGGCTTTGGCACAAGTAGTGTCAATAGTCCCGCTCCCGGCTGGCAGGTTCACTTCGATCAGGGAATCGTCAGCTATAACACCCAGGATGGATTGGACGCGCTGCACATCGCCGGCCCCGGCTCCACGATGACCGACACGCGGGTTCTCGCGTTCGGTAACGAGGGCCAGCAGCTCAAAGTAGGCGGCGCAACCGCAACCATTCAGAACAGCGTGATCGTCGGGAATTGCGCGGCGCTCGCTCCTTCTTCGCCACTTATCCCTGGAACCCCGGCACCCCTTAACTTCACTGGAAGCACGCTCGCGGTGAACTTTACAGGAAATGCAACCAACGGAAGCAATGTGCTGACGAACGTCTCGAGCACATCCGGAATCCAGGTCGGGTATTCCGTGTACGGGCCAGCAGATACCCTCCCGGCAAACACTGTAGTCTCGTCCATTACGTTAAATACGGTGACGCTGAATAACCCTGCTGCGAAATCTATCACAGCCGGCGGCTTCACTGCGGGCAACAAGACGGTCACAAATGTGTCGAGCACGGCGGGTATATTTGTCGGCATGTTTGTCGGCGGACCGGCGTTGAACTTCACCTCTACGGTTACATCCATTGGGTCAGGAACAATTACGTTGACCAATGGAGCAGTCGCCACTTCAACCTCATCTCCCATGTCGTATGCCTACAGCACGAACGTAGGGAATTACTGTCGTGCAGGAGATACGGCGATACTTATCACCACCACACCCGGCGATCCGGCAACGTATCAGGACAACACGCTCTTCTCCGA
>Ga0207048_10113_pt1 | contig 25387 bp, 21 predicted proteins | sample Alteio_BWMinCont_65_FD_153301 | JGI IMG/M metagenome (GOLD analysis project Ga0207048, IMG submission 153301) | Enriched cells from forest soil in Barre Woods Harvard Forest LTER site, Petersham, Massachusetts, United States -... | ecosystem: Environmental > Terrestrial > Soil > Temperate forest >...
TTTCTCCCGGCGGGCTGGACGTGATGCTCGGCGCGCAAGGCGGAGCGTACACCATGCCCGCAGCGCTCACGCAATATTACGGGACAAATCCGCTATCGTTCGGGATTTACCTCATGATTCATCCCGCAGAAATGGCGACGGGAAATATGATTATGGACATGCCGGGGATGTGAGAACGGAAAGAGAAAAATTATTGCTTTCGCCTCGTCTGCGCTTTTCGTAATTTAAACTTATGCAAACAATTGCTCCCCCAACATCATTGAAACCCATCTCCCAATTTCTCTCCGCTGCGCCTGAAGTTCGTCTGACAAAATCCTTTACGACGCCCTTCCAGAACGTGATTGCTACCGCGCGGACGTGCTATTCATCGAAGGGCATCGTGGACGACGCCAACATCGCGATGGAGAAATGGGGCGGGCTCGCGAAATCCATATATGAAGCGGGGCATCACACGACGTTCCAGCACGCGCAGTTCCAGTTTGCGCTTTCGAATATTTCGCGGCAGTTCATCTGGTCGTTTTTGCACGCGCATCCGTTTTACAATTCCGAACAGGTCTCGCAGCGCTACGTGGAGGTGAAGCCGGACACGTTTGCCGTGCCGCCGCTCGAAGGCGAAACGAAAGTCTTGTATCAGCGCACGATTGCCGCGCAGCACGAGGCGTACACGCGCCTCATCGCGCTTCTCATGCCGGCAACGGAGGCGGCGTTTTTCGCGCGCTTTCCGTATCGCGCAAAGCACCGCGAGAAATATCTCACGGACATTAAGAAAAAATCGCAGGAGATTGCGCGCTACGTTCTGCCCGTCGCGACGTTTGCGTACATGTATCACACTGTCAGCGGCATCACGCTGTTGCGCTATCTGCGCATGGCGGAGCAGTTCGATACGCCGACGGAGACGCGCATCGTCGTGCAGAAAATGGCGGATGCCCTGCTCGCGCACGACCCGAACTACGCGCTCGTCCTACAGGAGCCGATCCCGCTGGAAGAAACGCCGGAGTTTGCGATCATGCGGGAGTACGCGGAACAATTTTCATCCGGTGTGCGCGGCGATTTCCTCCACGACTTCGACGAAAGCCTCGACGGGCGGGTCTCCAAATTAGTTGATCACTCGCTGCGGGGCGAGGAAACGCTTGCCAACGCCGTCCGCGAAATATTCGGCGCGACCCGCAAGGCAATGAGCGACGAAGAGGCGATCAATCTCGCGCTGAATCCCGCGAAAGACACGATACTCGGCGAGAGCCTCGTGCTGACGACGCACGGAAAACTTGCGCGGGCGTTGTTTCATCCGCATTACACGTTCCGCAAGAAACTCTCGCACACGGCGGACTCGCAGGACCAGCGGCACCGCATGACGCCAGCCTCACGCCCGATTTTACATTTGCATTTGACGGAATCGCCCGATTTCATCACGCCAGACATCATCCGGCACGAGCCCGCCGCGGAACAACTCTACAACGACATCATGGGCGCAAGCTGGGAGGCGTTCGCGCAGATGAAAGCGCGCGGCGTACCGGACGAGTTTGCCATTTACGTGCTTCCGAACGCGCTGAGCATTCGATTTACCGAATCATCGGACTTGCTGAATCTCCAGCACAAGCACGCGATGCGGCTGTGTTACAACGCGCAGGAGGAAATCTGGCGCGCAAGTCTGGACGAGGCGCAGCAAATCAGGCAGGTGCATCCGCACATCGGGAAATTCCTTTTGCCGCCGTGCACGCTCCGCGACATGGCGGGCACCCGCCCCATCTGCCCCGAAGGCGACCGCTTCTGCGGCGAAAAAGTCTGGCGGCTGGACATTGACGAATACGAACGGGTGATTTGATCGGCATTTTATGAGCGAACCCTTCTCCCCTCTTCAGCGGCGGATTTCAAGGATATTCTCGACGCCGTAACACAATATTTTGTCAGGCGCATATCGCTTTCGGAATTGTGCTATCAACTTAACACGGGCATCGAAGAATTGGAACTTGACGATAAAGAACTCTCACAGAAATTGCTTGACGTGTGGACGAGTTTGGAGATCGTCAGATCGCTCGGGGCGGAAGATTCATCCATCAAGCAAATAAGCGCGGATTTGGAGCGGCTGAAAAAAATAATAGAACCGTTCCTTGACGAACATATATCCGGAAACCCGTGAAAACACATTTCGTTAAAACACATTTTATTATTGGCACGCGGGGCAGCGCGCTTGCATTATGGCAGGCGGAGCACGTCCGGGCACGGCTTGCAAAAGCATTTCCGCGCATCACAGTTGAATTGAAGATAATCCATACGCACGGGGATAAAGTTTTGGACGCGCCACTTGCGATGATCGGCGGCAAAGGCGTGTTCACAAAAGAATTGGAACACGCGCTTTTGCGGCGTGAGATTGACCTTGCCGTGCATTCACTCAAAGACTTGCCGACGGAACTGCCTGCGGGGCTTGTCATTGGCGCAATCACCAAGCGCGAAGACGTGCGCGACGTGTTCATTGCTCGCAAAGGCAGAAAAAAGCATTTCGCCGACCTGCCCGAAGGCTCGGCTATTGCGACGGGCAGTCTGCGCCGTCGCGCACAACTGCTGCACCTGCGCCCCGACTTGCGCATTGAAGATATCCGCGGCAACCTGAACACACGGCTGAAGAAACTCGATGAATCAACATGGGATGGAATGATTCTCGCCGTTGCAGGGGTGAAGCGTCTCGGCTGGGAACGGCGGACAACGGATATTTTTCCGACGGACGTCATTCTGCCCGCCGTCGGACAAGGCGCGCTGGCAGTTGAAATCCGCAAAGGCGACCGCGATACTGCGGCGCTCATCAAAAAATTGCATCATCCGGCGACGGTGTGCTGCGTACTTGCCGAGCGTGCGCTGCTCCGCACGCTCGAAGGGGGTTGTCAAATTCCCATCGGTGCGCATGCGAAACTATTGAGAACAAAAGGGACGTCCGCACCGCGCCTTGTGCTTTCGGCTATTATCGCCGGTCTCGACGGCGCGACGCTGATTCGCGGGGAAATGCGCGGCTCTGAAAAATCCCCCGGCGCGCTCGGCGCGCGGCTCGCGAAAAAATTGTATGACAACGGCGGCAAAGAGATACTCGCGGGCATCCGGTAAACACATGAAAAAAATCCTCGTTACGCGCGCCGCCGCACAGGCACAAGAATTCTGCGACATGCTCACTCAACAAGGTTTCGAGCCCATCTGCATGCCGACAATCGAGATCGCCCCTGCAGACGATTGGACCGCCGTCGACGCCGCTTTCCGCAATATTCAATCGTACGACGCGCTCGTCTTTACAAGCGCGAACGCCGTTACGTATTTCATCGAGCGAATGGCACGGGCAGGCGCCAATTGCGACATGCTTCCGGCGGGTTTCGGCTTAGGGAAAAAAACGAAAGAGGCGATGACGAACTGTGGCATTCATCTTGCGCCGACTGCGGACGCGCTCGACGCAAAAATGCTCGCAAGCGAGATCTGCACGTTCATGACGCAATCGGGATTCGATGGTATAACCGGCATGAAATTCCTTTTCCCGTGCGGCTACAAAGCCCGCGAGGAACTTCCCCAAGCGCTCCGCGTGCACGGGGCAATCGTTGAGCCGGTCGTTGTGTATAAAACCAGCATTCCTTCTACAAACAACGTCGCAGAAATTGAATCGCTGTTTGCAAAAAACGAGATTGCCTGCGTATCGTTCTTCTCCCCTTCCGCCGTTGAAAATTTTCTTGCTCTGTTTCCCGACTTTAAAACGAAAAACGGCAACGTTGCCATTGCCGCCATCGGCGAGACAACCGCCGAAGCCATGCACTCCCATTCCCTTTCCGTAGACATTATTTCTTCCGCGCCGGACGCGCAAACAATGGCGAAGGAGATAGCGGCAAGGTTGGGTAACCCCTGACTTTAGTTGGGGGCAGTCATCTAAGTATGGTTAAAACCCTACTACGTCGCCAAGCCCGCTGCGCAGGGCGTACCATACCACCTGAAAGAACGCGTCGTCCGGCTTCTTGACGTAATGCACCTTGCCGATTTTCATCGCGCCCGATTTATCCGGCACGTTCGTACCGCGCAGTTTCAACACGTTCATCAGAAACGTCGTTATGGCGTCTATGAAGCCGCCTTCTTTTCTTTTCTCGTCAAGCGCGGCGAGACTGAGGTCCCTGTAAATCGCATGCACGTTCCCCGTCGCGCGGTTATTGCTGACGGTAATATCATACGACGCCGAGTCAAGGTTTCCCGATTTTATACGCTTATGCTCTGCAATCTCCAACCACGCATTGATGGAGAGTATGTCCATTTTATCCAGTGAGCCTGAGTAATGAAGCGAAAGCCCACGCGACGCAGGTGGTATCGTCATCGTCATTTTCATCAATCCCGCGCCCGCTTTCATAAAATTTCCTTGCGCACGAATATAGGCGTCCGCATCACTGTCATTTGAAAACCCCTGCGCCATGACCTTGACGTTCTCGAATGCCAATTCCGCCGGTTTTGCGTTGTACTCAAACCGTTCCTGATACACAAGCCGCGCGTTCGTTACCGCAAACGTATCCACCTGAATCGCCGCCTTAACCAACGCCAGCGCCTGATTCGGCATAAGCGGGTTCGGTCCATGCTTCTGAAAGGGCTTTTCTTTATTGATGAGAACTTTGAGAAACGCGCCGGCGAGTTGCACGGAGCGTGCATGATACCGGTTTTTTTGAAGCAACCCGAAAATGTCCGTGCCGTGCGCCGTGCATCCGGAAATCGCGGCGGTGAACAACGTTCTTCTGTATGTGCTTGCAGCAAAGAATCGGTCGTCGCCGGACAAGGAATTGACCGTAACCGAATCGGCGGCAATTTCCGAATCGGCAATGGACGCGCGGATGTCGGCGCCGTGAATCTCATATTGCGCACGCGGGAAATCCGCCGTTATTCCCTTTGCTTCCGCAATGGCGTTGACGAAATCAACTGAATCGAGACGTCCGTTGCGAAGAATATCTTTCGCGTCAATGCCGTGCAATGAAAATGACGTAACGCGATAGGAAGATTCGTCTTCTGGAGAAGAGCCCGCCGGATGAATATCCAATGAATCAACGGATATTTTGGCATCCGGCACGGAGAGGATGATCCTCGCGCATCGATATTCATATTGCCGCGAGGGAACCGCAATCGCAATTTCTTTCGCGTCAACAATGACGCCGGCAAAAATATTCTCAGCGCGCGTATCGCCGCGGAACAGAGACTTCCGGCTGATGCCGCGCAATTTGAACGATGCAATGCTGCATAAAAAGCTTGAATCGCGCTTCATCAGCGCAACGGAATCGCATACGATGCGGTTGGTTGCAAAATTATAATGCACCGCCCCGATGCGCAGGGAGTATGCGGGATACGCGGCGTCGAATGCGCTCAGGATCCGGTCTTTGATAATTTCATCGGCGCGGGGATACAAGAAATACGCGGTGGCGATGATGATAATTACACCCCCGAGAAATATAATCGTGGCGATTTTCAACACTGTCCGCCATTTCGATGATGCACGGTGAATTTTCGGTTGTTCCATTGACTGCTCAGTTCCCGACGCTCATCGCTGATGTTGGAAAATATGTTCATACACATGACGAGAGTTAGATGCAAAATATGCTTTTATTCTGATGCCGCGCAAGGCATGGAGATGAGAGTGGTATTTTTCTACGGTTAGTGCAATCTCACTTGCGCAATGCGCTCGTATTTGTGTATGGGCTTTATATAAAAAAAGCCCCTCTCCCGCAAATGGAAGAAGGGCACAACTATCATTCTTGTTTCGTTTATGTCACGTACGTGTTATCCGCAATTTTTCACAACACTGACCGCTATACGGCGGTTTTGTACGCGCGCTTTTTCAATCTCAGCTTGATTGACGATCTTGCCATGCACTTTTTTCGCCTTTGGCTCGGGTATGAGCGGTCGCGTTGTACCGTAGCCGACCGTTCGAACGATTTTGTTCGAGTCCACTCCCTGATTGATAAGCCAGCGCCGGACTGCGGCTGCGCGCATCTCGGAGAGTTCCTGATTGCGGGCTGCGGGACCCTCTTCACTCGCATGCCCTGCAATTTCAACCCGTAAATCCGGGCACTGTTCCACCAACGCCTTCATCCTGTTCAAATCTTCAAGTGTGCTCGGCACGCTGAGATTGAAATTATCCGTATTCACGATGAAGAGAATGCCGGGGAAACTGGTCTCGGTGTTGATTTTCGGTTTTAGCGGGCACCCATGATTCGAAGGCGGACCGGGAATCAGCGGGCACGAATCCGCGCCGTCGCGAACGCCATCACCGTCGGTGTCGGGATTGAGCGGATCGGTGTGCACTTTGAAGATTTCCTGATAATCGGTGAGTCCGTCGTCATCGGTATCCGGATTCAGCGGATTCGTGTGATATTTGTTCACTTCGTCGCCGTCGGAAATGCCGTCGCCATCCGTATCCTTCTTCAGCGGATCGGTATGATATTTATTGACTTCCTCGCCGTCCTTCAATCCATCGCCATCGGTATCGGGGTTATTCGGGTCGGTGTGATAGACCATCACTTCCTGATAGTCGTTCAGCCCATCGTCGTCGGTATCGGCAATCAACGGATTCGTATGATATTTGTTGACTTCGTCGCCGTCGCTCAAGCCGTCGCCGTCGGTATCAGCTTTCAACGGGTCGGTGTGATACGTCAGCACTTCGTCGGCGTCGGAAAGACCATCGCCATCGGTATCGGCAACCAGCGGATTCGTATGATATTTCAGTACCTCGTCGGCATCGGAAAGCCCGTCGCCGTCGGTGTCCTTCTTCAGTGGATCGGTATGATACTGCAAGACCTCTTCGCCGTCGGTCAAGCCGTCGCCGTCGGTGTCCTTGTTCAGCGGGTCGGTATGATAGACGTTCACTTCATCACCGTCGTTCAAGCCGTCACCGTCGGTATCGGCTTTGTTGGGATCGGTGTGCGTGACGAAGATTTCCTGATAATCCGAGAGCCCATCACCGTCGGTATCTTTTTTCAGGGGATTGGTATGATATTTATGCACTTCATCCCCGTCCGAAATGCCATCACCGTCGGTATCGGGATTGTGCGGATCAGTGCCGATCGCGATTTCCTCGCGGTCGGTCAATCCGTCGCCGTCGCTGTCCAAATCGCCGTATATATAGTATGCAAGCCCGATGCCGAATAACGTGAACGCATCATTCGCCGTCGCGCTGCCGTCGGCATTCAAGGACTTGACATCGTCCAGATAATCGGTGGTCGTGATAAAATGCGTCCCGTGCCCCTGAATGACAAGGTCAGGAGTGATATACGACTCGAAGCTTATGCCGACGGGGATGACGACTACATTCCTGTTGTACACGCCGGCGGCTGCTCGAGGGAGCGTTGAGCCGTCGCTTGCAACCGGATTGAAATTGAGGTATCCCACCCCGGCAAATATGCTTGGAACGAACGGTTGCGACGGAAACAGATTCAGCGAAACCGTTGCGTAATAAGGACGGACGTTGATGAAATTTTTATCGCTCAGCGACCGCCCCCCCGAATACCTGCGAGACCGCCGTTGATACGGGCTGTCCGGTGCTGCCGATATACGTTACTTGGTCGTTCGCACTGCCAATGGAGGAGAGTTTGTATCGGAGCTGCGCCACTGCCGCAACTACGCTCAGTGAAACAGCGGGTGTAATGTTATCGCGGATAAAAGCGTCTCCGCCGAACCATATCTGGTTATCGGTGTATTCGCCCCAGTATTTTGATGCAAGTCCGGTTAAGCCGAATGATATTCTTCCTGCGCCGGATTGGGCGAACACATTGGGGGCAACAAAGATTAATCCAATTGCCCAGATAAGAAAGTGTCTGCATATGTGCTGCATGGTAAGCCTTCCTGTATATGTTTTTTGGGATCTGTTGTTTCCGAGGTGTCTCGGTTTTAAGTTCCTAAACATTTTTACAAAAAAAACGTTCCCGATAAATTCGGTTGCAATATAGGTTTGCTCTTATAGGTTAGGATATATAAGAGATTTGTGAAAAGAGAAACGGAGATAAACGTGGTGAGATTTGAGTAATACTCTCTCACTGCAGGAAGAGCGTAGCCATGCGCAGCATAGCCGGTGAGGGGGTTCAACAGAATCACTTGCCTGTTGAAGTCCGGTTCTATGTTACGCTTCTATAACTATCCTGAAAATATCTTATAGAAGCAGTCCCCCTCCAAGCGAGAGGGACTGCCGTAAACATCTAGTTTAAAACCCTTTTACTTTTGCCGCCATTTTGTACATGCGCATAACAAAAAGCCAGCCGAGAAGCACGGCTAACGGCATATATAACCATGCCATGTCGCCATCCAAGAATGTCGTGTGCGCGTTGATCATCGCCCAGACGAGAGGCACGGAGAGGTACGTGTTGTGCTTCGAGCGTGCGCCGGCAAGCGCAACGACTGCGGCGTCGGCGGGCGGTCCCGTTTTGATGCCGTTGATGATTTTCTTTTGCGAGGGCCAAATCCGCATCCACACGTTGAACGCCATGATGGTGCCGAACATCGCGCCGGTGTACATGACATAGCCGCGATAACTCAAATCGCCGACGCTCTGGAACAAGAACACAACGATGGCGATAAGAATGAATCCGACGATTGCAAAATTCTTCGGATTTTTGCCGAGCGCACTATTGGCGAGCGCATCGTAAATCGGCGCGGCGAGAAATACGAGAAGCGTCATGATGATCGAACCGGCAGACCAACTCACGCCCTGTTTCAGCGCGGCGCCGCCCATCCAAAAGACCATGCCCAGCAGCAGCAGTCCGAATATCCACGTCCACGCGGCGCCCCAGCGGAACCAAAACAACGCGCGCGGCGCAAGCTCGGGAATCACTTTCTTTTTCGTATCGGCGTCCATCGTTGCGGTGAACGGTCCATTCACCCAGTTGAAAAACCACAGCAACCCGATCCATAAAATACCGGCGACGATGTGCGCCCACCGGAAGAGCTGTTGCAGAATGTCTGAAATTTGCATGACGTGTTCCTTTGAATAGTGTAAAATAAAATATTGGCAAAATTCGCTAAAAAATACGTGCAGAACTACGGATTTTTTTCGGATTTTCCAAACGGAGGATTTCATTACAATGACTCGGTTGATTCAGATTTCAGAATTCAGGGTATAATTTTCCTATCTTTGAATAAAATTTGAGAATACGTTTAAAAAGATTGATGCCCGAAGCGAAACCCGATACAACATCCCCCCCGCAACAACGATTGCAGAACGACTTGCTGCTCCACGTGGCGCGGCGCGAGCCGGTGGAGCGCACGCCGGTATGGTTCATGCGGCAGGCGGGGCGCTATCTGCCGGAATACAGGGCAATCCGCGCCACAGCGGATTTCCTGACGCTCTGCAAGACGCCGGTACTTGCGGCGGAAGTGACGATACAGCCGGTGGACATCGTCGGCGTGGACGCGGCGATAATCTTTTCCGACATCCTCGTCATACCCGAAGCGATGGGAATGGAACTCCTCATCGAAGAGAACAAAGACGGACCGCGCTTTCCCAAGCCACTGCGCAGCGCGGCAGATATTGGGAGCATGAAAGACGGCGCGGCTGACCGCCTGCAATTCGTGTACGACGCGATTGCGTTGACGAAGAAAAATCTGCGCGGAAGGGTTCCGCTCATCGGCTTTGCCGGCGCGCCGTGGACCCTTGCAACGTACGCCGTTGAAGGGCACGGCACGAAAGATTTTGCCGTCGTCAAAGAAATGATGTACCGCGACCCGGCAGCGCTGCATGTATTGCTCGAAAAATTTTCGCGCGCCGTTTCCGCGTACCTCTGTGCGCAAATCCGCGCCGGGGCGGACATCGTGCAGATTTTCGACACGTGGGCGGGGGCGCTCGCAAAAAAAGATTTTCTGGAGTTTTCGCTCCGCTACATCCGCGACATTGTGCAACGCGTGAAAGAAGAGACAGGCGCGCCGGTCATCGTCTTTGCAAAAGGAGCGAATTCTTCTCTCGTGGAAATTGCCGGCACCGGCTGCGACGTGGTCAGTCTCGATTGGACGGTTGACATCGGCGAGGTGAACAAGCATCTCGGCCGGCGGGTTGCACTGCAGGGAAATCTCGACCCCGCGGTGTTATACGCTCCGCCGGAGAAGATTCGCGACGAGGTCAATATCATTCTCCGCGCAATGGAAGGCGCGCACCACATTTTCAATCTCGGTCACGGCATTACTCCGGACATGCCGGTGGAACACGCCAAAGCAATGGTGCAGGCGGTGAAAGAGTATAAGAGTTAAGCGCGTTATGTCCGGCGAATCTGATCAGTTAAAAATTGATTGGCTGAAGAAACATGCTATCCCGATTGCAACAACTGAACCGGACGACGGATTTGACGATCTTATGCCGTTGAAAGAACTTATCGGCGATGCGCGCATAGTCGGACTTGGCGAAGCAACGCATGGCACGCACGAATTTTTTACAATGAAACACCGGCTGGTGGAATTCCTCGTGCGCGAAATGGCATTCACCGTATTTGCGCTCGAAGCCAATACGCCCGAAGCATTCCTCATGGACGATTACATCCGCAATGGAACGGGCTCACCGGAAGATTTGCTGCGCGGCATGCATTTTTGGACGTGGAACACGCAGGAAATTCTAAACATGATACGATGGATGCGCGCGTATAACGAGTCTAAACCGGCAGCCAAACCGATCCGTTTTACCGGATTTGATGCACAGTTTGTTGCTCTGTCCATAAATATCGTTCTCGAATTTGTGAAGCATGCCAATCCTGAATATTATGAAACGGCAACCGGCATGTACAGTGATATCGGGAATGCCTTACCTAATAGAATTAACTTTAACTCAACAAATGATGATTCAAATAATACAATAGATTATGCAGATATTAATCGTATGCAGTGTAATGCAGAGAGATTAACAAAGCATCTTGAAAAGAATCAAGTAACATATTCAGAAAAATGCTCGCTTAAAGAAATTGCTTGGGCAATTCATAACGCACGCATCGTCTCTCAATTTTTATGTTTAATGACTGAGGCGAGAACTGGCGTAGCCGAGGAAAGTCGCGATTTGCTAATGGCTAAAAACATTAATTGGATACAATCACAAAATCGTGACGCGAAAATTATTGTGTGGGCGCATAATTATCACATCGCAAGAGGAGAGAACAATATGGGGTATAATCTCCATCAAAAATATGGAGACACGTATCTTCCAATCGGATTTTGTTTCCATGAAGGACTATATAATGCCAGAGAAGGTTTTGAGGGCGATATTCGCGCTTTCAAAGCAGCGCCAGCGCATGAAGGAAGCTGCGAGCGGCTATTGCACAACGCCGGCATACCGAATTTCATTCTTGACCTGCGTAATGCATCTGCTGACGATCCCTCATCGGAGTGGCTAACCAAAACAATGGATATGCACGACATCGGCGCGGTAAAGCAAAAAGATGAATTTCGTTCGTTGAACATCTCGGAAGAATTCGACGCGCTGGTTTTCATAGATTCCACTACCCCGTCAATTTTACTGCCGCAAGGATAACGTGAACTGTACAATTTATTTTCAACAGATTACCATTAACTGAAAAGGACTTTTTATGCAATATGAATCACAGCCCGGCTTGATTGTTTTTACGCCCGAAGGACGGACGTGGGCGAAGCAATATCTCTGCCAGGATGAAATGTTCGTCGTCTCTGAATTGAATCTGGACGTGAAGAATTTTTCCGACCTCCTTTCCGACGAGATTGCGACGTCGTACACAGGCGTTACCGCCTCAGTTGACGCGCTGTACAAGAAAGGAACGACGGAAGAACAACCGTTCAAAATTCAGATTCTGATAAAGTGGGAATTCGTGGCGACGGTGTTTTACGCGAAGGAACTGAAAAAGAATTCGCCGGTGGGTTTCGACGCGAAACTCGCGCGGTGATTATTCGGTATTGGTCAGTTTGGTCTGTCATTCTGAAGGAGCGAAGCGACTGAAGAATCCATGAGCGACTGTTTATAATTTTAAGGATGGATTCTTCGCTGCGCTCAGAATGACTGCCATGATGTTCTATATATTTTTTTGAACCCGACCCGCCACCGATTATTTTATGATGCTATTGCTTGAGCGCCGCAACGGGAGCGACAGTAGAGGTATCCGTCTCCATCAGCTTCTGCGCTTTTTCTTTCAACGCTTCCGCCTGCCGCACGTCGTTAATCACGTTCGAGTTCGGTATGGCATGCGTCGCGGCGGTTTTGGGCGCGAACGTGAGCGCGTAGGTAAAATATTTTTCCGCATCGGCGTATTGCTTGTGCTGAAGGAGATACTGCCCGCGCATCGTCGTCATGGCGAGGTACATTTCGCGGATTTTATCGGTGTAATAATCGCGCACGTCTTCATCGCGGAAGCGCCACTGCGGGAACGGCACCTGCGTGAGCGTGTCCGCCGGGTAGAGCCGCTCGGCAAGCCCTTCCGGCACGCGGACGTACCCCTTGGTGTAATCGGCTTCCAAATCAAGCGTCGCGTATATCGGTCGCGTCGCGATGTTTTGGGCGATGAAACTTTGTATCAACTCGCGGTACCGCGCCTCGATGACGCTCGGATTGTACGGCTCGTCGTTCTCAAATTTTCTCAATTCGACGAGGAAGGTTTCAATCTGCGGCTTGGAGCGCTCGTAGACTTCAGGGTAATCGTATTTCATCTGTTCGAAATACCACGAGCGGCGCAGCAACTCCTTGTCAATCACGCACACGTCGGGGCGGACGTGCTCGACGTTGTGAAAATAAATGGACGCCGCAACGAAAAAATCCCATTGCCACGAAAGCACGACTGCATGGGGCTGCAGTCCGTTCAGCAAATTGAGCGCGTAATCTTCCACCATGTGGTTGCCGCTTTCATCGGCGTCCTTGTAATTGCCCGCTACATTCAACAGGAAGCAAACAGCAAGAATACCGACCGCCAATTGGCGGGGCATCCGCGAGGCGAGCAGAAAATACGCGCCGAATCCGCAGAACATCGCCGCCGCCATGTACGCAAGGACGAAATACGAGTCAATATCGTGGATGTCGTAATTAATTGAATACAGCACGCACGTGACAAAAAGCAGTGCGGTGAAAATGAACGTCTTCATATCCGCCTTTATCGCCGCCCACACGCCGAGCGCGAACAGCGGCAGCCCCAGCGCGCCAAACTCGACGGGGAACGCGCCGCAAAAATATTTGAACTGCTTGCCCGCGGCGTCGAACGAGGAGAACATCCACACCTGATACTGCTTGCCGGTCCAATGGCGAAGAAAATTTTCCCAATTGACCGGGTTGCCCCAATTCTCGACGGGATGCATCGACGCGCGGATAGGCAGGTACAGATACAACGCGAGCGCCAGCGCGAACGGCACGAGCATCGCAAAGCCGCGCTTGAACGCGCGGGCGTTCCAGCCGAACGTCGCGAAGAACAGATACACGCTCGCGGGAATGAGCAGGATTGTCGTCATGTGGTTCGTGAAGGCAAGCCCCCATGAGACAGCCCACAGCACGCCCCACTTGGTATAGAATTTTTCCGGCGCCTGCTTGCAATAATGCAGCAGGCAAAACAACGTCAGCGGGACGAGGAAGCAGTGCAAGGAATAGACTTCCACGGCGGTCGCCTGATTCCAGTACGTCCGCGAGAGCGCAAGCATCAATCCCCCGGTGATTGCCGCGATGAGCGGAATGGTCTTATCGTTTGAAACCGCTTGCGAAGACGCAGGCTGTGGAGAAGCGGCGGGCGCGCTTCCTTTTTGATTGCCTTTTACTTTTTCTTTTGCCTTCTCTTTTATTTTATTTTGGGGTAATTTCTCTTTGCGGGGAATAAACTCAGTGAGAATGTAATAGATGAACAGCGTGAACACGCCCGCCCCCACCGCGCAGAAAAATCCAGCCATGAGATTCGCCTTGTACACCGCCGACCCGCCAATCGGCAGATGCGTGAACACATAACCGACAAGACTGAAGAGCGGGTACCCCGTCGGGTGGGCAATGCCGAGCGTTGCGGCGACAGTCGCGAGCTCACCGCTGTCTATGAACACGACGCTCGGCGCGAGCGTGAGGACATAAAATATAAAGGCAACTAAGCCGACAGCGCACGCCGCGAAACGATGCGGTTTCAGCATTACTCTGAAATCCTCATTCGTCGAATCTCATGCAGCAGTGGTACTCTTCTGAACGTGCGTGAGAACATTATCAATCGGAAGCACTATACGCTCGCCGGTGCGGCGGATTTTCAGTTCGACGTTGCCGTTCTTCAGGTTTTTCTCGCCGCAAATTATCTGCAACGGCATGCCGAGCAGATCTGCGTCGTTGAATTTCACGCCGGCGGAAACATCGGGGCGGTCGTCGAGCAATACCTCGATGTCGTTCGCGTGGAAATCGTCGTATAATTTCATCGCGGTTGTTCTTACGAGCTCGGAACTCATGTTGAGCGCGAGTATCTCGACGAGGAACGGCGCGAGGGCGCGATTCCAGATGATGCCCTTCTCGTCGTTGTTCTGCTCGATGTACGACGCGAGAATGCGCTCCACGCCGATGCCGTAACTTCCCATGATGATTGGTTTTTCCGCGCCGTCTGCGTCGAGGAAACGGGCACCCAGCGCATCGGAGTATTTCGTGCCGAGCTTGAAGATGTGCCCGATCTCGATTGCGCGCGCGATGCGCAGGGGACTGCCACAATTGACGCACGGCTCGCCTGCGGCAACGCTGCGCAGATCGGCGTACGCGTCCACTTTTACGTTGCCGCCAAACACCAGCCGCATCAAATGAAAATCATTTTTATTCGCGCCGGAGATCATCCCCCCCGCTCCCTCCAGCCGCCTATCGGCGATGACGCGCATGGTGGTTTTTAAGTGCAGCGGTCCGATAGAACCGGCGTCCGCGCCGGTGAATTTTGCCAATTCCTCATCCGTTGCGGCGCGGAACGTTCCCGTGCCGAGCGCGGACTGCAGTTTCATCTCGTTCACTTCGTCGTTGCCGCACATGAGCACGAGCACCGGCGCACCTTCCACGACGTACACGCGCGACTTCGCGCACTGCTCCGCCGGAACCTTGAGATACTGCGCCAGCTGGTCAATCGTCTTGATGTTCGGCGTAAAAATTTCTTCGGGGGATTCGTTTGCGGACGTTGCGAAATTCACGCGCTGCGTCTGCGACTGCGCCGCCTCGACGTTTGCCGCGTAGCCGCAGTTGTCGCACACGGCAACGTTGTCCTCTCCTGCAACAGACTCGACCATGAACTCCTGCGACTTGCTCCCTCCCATCGCGCCGCTTGCCGCGCCGACGATGAAAAAATTCAATCCGCACCGGGTATAGATATTCCTGTACGCTTGCTCCTGCTTGGCGTAGCTGGCGTCCAATCCCTCCGGCGAGGCGTCGAGCGAATAGGCGTCCTTCATCGTGAACTGCCTGCCGCGCAGCACGCCGCTCTTGGGGCGCGGCTCGTTGCGGAACTTCGTCTGAATCTGGTACCACGTCTGCGGCAGTTCCTTGTAGCTGCGCACGTGCGCGCGCGCGATGAACGCGATGACCTCCTCGTGCGTGGGTGCAAGGACAAGCCCCGGGCGGTTCTTGATGTGAAACAACGTGTCGCCGAAGGCGGCAACCCTGCCGGTCGCCTCCCATATTTCCGCGGGCGAGAGCGCGGGCAGGTGAAACTCCTGCGCGCCGACGTCGTTCATCTCCTCGCGGATGATTTGCTGTGCGTTGCGGTGCGCGCGGTACCCCAGCGGCAGCCACGCGTATACGCCCGCCGCAATCTGCTGCACCATGCCCGCGCGGAGCATCAATTGATGGGAAATGTTTTCCGCCTCGACGGGAATTTCCCGCTGCGTCGGTATGAATGATTCTGTAAATCGCATGTTTTGGGCGCAAAATAAAAAAAAATCAGGGAGCGGAGGCGGGCAAAGGAAATCCTGTAGTGTTACAGTCTGAAAAAATCTAAAGTTTTATGGTTGTCATTCTGAGCGTAGCGAAGAATCCATCTTAAAATGATACAATAACCCGCGTATGGATTCTTCAGTCGCTTCGCTCCTTCAGAATGACAGAGCACTGTAACAATACCGGAAATCCGGGGGTATTCAATTTTTCAATATCTGCGAATGCATAGGAGGGGTTTCATCAAACGCAGGAATGTGCTCCGCGGATGACGTGTGAGATATTCGTGGTGCTTTGAGATAAATAAATTTTCCTGTTTTTTTCTCGCCTCACCTTTTTCTTATATATCCCTCTGCCGCCAGCACTTTCCCCATTTCATCGTACATGTGCGGATCGCCCGGCTCCCACGTGTCAAGCCCATCGACGTAGCGATTGAACATGCAGAACGCCGCGGCGATGAGAACGGCATCGTGGATTTCCTTATCGGTAGCGCCGGCGGCGCGGGCGCGTTCAATATCTTCCGGCGTGACTGCTTTGCCGCTTTCCTGCACCTTGCCGGCAATCGCGAGAAGCGCTTTCATCTTGTCGCTGACCGGCGCAGTTAGGTAATCGCGCTGAACGGCGGAGACGATCTCGGCATTCATCCCTTCCGAATGTGTTGCCGCCGCGCCGTGCGAGGTGGCGCAGAAGACACACTCGTTGCGCGTGGAGACGTAACTTGCAATCAATTCCCGCTCGCCGCGCGTAAGCGTGGACTCGTTGCGCAGCAAGGTTTGGGCAAGCTCCGTCAAAGGCTTTGCGGTTTCGGTGTAATATGCAAGCAGGCTGGATATCCCGGGGCGGTCTTCCGCAACTTTAATATATGCCATTGAATAATTGTAAGAATGTTGAACTCTTGTTGTTTGCACAAATATATAACGGAACAGCAATAATGCCGATGAGAATGTATTCATGCAACGCGCACGTAAATACCTGTAAATGAAACACGGATGCATTTTTCTTAAATTTGTCGGAATGTTTTCTTCATTGTCTGATTCATGCACCCGAAATATTTTGCCCCATTTACATAACTCTAATATGACATGGCGGCATCGACGATAACACAATCTGCAATAACGCGATCTGCAACGAATTGGAAAATCGTCGTACTCCTTTCGCTCCTCGGCGTGGCGATTGGGATTACGATAAAATTCGGCGTAACGGACAGGCTGTATCTCTGCCTGCTGTTGTGGATTGCGTTTCCGTTACTCTGCGCGGTATTCGTCGCAATAAACGCAGGGGGGCATTTTTTCCGGCACGGCTTTTTCTCCGGCGTGCTCGGCGGAGTGTGGGCGGCACTGATTCCCGCACTTTCGATAAAATTCGGATTCAGCAATACCGACAGCATGGCAAACGGGCTGTTCATCGCGGGCTTGCTTGCGGCGATTATCATCGTGCCGGGAATACTGGCGGGCGCGTTGTCAATCATTGCGGCGCGGCTGCTGAAGAAGTCACAAATCAAATAATGTATTTAGCGACGGGCATTTTGCTCCAATAGTGCAACCGAACATCCTTATAAAAATATTTTTTGCGTGTATGCTGCTGGAATCTATGAATTGCGCGGCGCAAGTGCTCGATCCGTACGAAATTCCGGTTGACGCGCGCAGCGCGGCGCTCGGCGAAGGATTCGTTGCCGTAGCAAATTCCACGGCGGCGATGTTTTACAACGTTGCAGGCTTGGCGCAGCAGCAAGGCATCGCGGCGCAGTACGGCTCGAGGACGTATCCGATCTCTACCCCCGGCGCACAGTCGAATTATTCTTCTTTCTCAGGCATGTTTGGTTCGCAGGCGTTCGGGACAATCGGAATTAATTATGCATCGCACATCTATGCTAATCCGAACACGCCGGTGTACAACGGCGCGCACGCGGTGATTGCGAACAATTACAACGAGAACAGTTCCATCATGGAGATCGCCTTCGCGCACGCCATTTCGCCTTCGATGGACGCGGGCGCGTCGCTCGGATACACGTCGCGCAACATCTCCGGGCTGGCAGGCTCGGCGGCGTATCTCGACTTCGGCATCCGCTATCACGAATCGCTGTTGAAATCGAAAACGCCGGATGAGTTTTCTTTCGGATTCAGCCTGACACACCTCGGCTCGCTGATTTCCTACGACGACGCCGTCGGCACGAAAGAAGACTTACCACGCACGATTCGAGCGGGCATTGCGTGGCGCATCGCACAGCCGGAAACCTCCTTCATCTCGGACGAATTTCTTTCAGCGATGATAACGGGACAATTCAAGACGATCATCAATCAGGTGGACACGGCGGCGAGCGCAATGCTGGAAGGATCGAATCCGGGGGCAAAAGGATATTGGTCGCTGGGCATTGAGGCGGGCGCGTGGGACATTGTATTTTTCCGGTACGGATTGGAATACCGCCCCTATAACAGCGTCTATTCGTACGCAAACAATTCGCAGACGAACATCGGCGGCGGCATTAAAATACCGTTGCACAGATTGCTCGGTTTCAGCGCGCCGATATATATCACTGTTGATTACGCGGCGGGCAATTTAGCCAACGCGGGATTGTTCCCCGTGAACTCTGGACATGAAACATTATGGACTGCCGGAATTCACATCAATCAGGATTTGATTCCCCCTTTGCCAGTGCCGCAGGAGGGGCAATGAAACAATGAAAGAAGAAACGACACCGTTGATGCGGCAGTACAAGCAGGTGAAGGATAAATATCCCGGCACGGTATTATTGTTTCGGATGGGAGACTTTTTCGAGACGTTCGACGACGACGCGGTGACGGCGTCCAAAGTGTGCGGATTGACGCTGACCAAGCGCGCGAACGGCGCAGCCGCCGCAACGCCGCTGGCGGGGTTCCCGCATCATCAGTTGGACAACTACCTGCCGAAACTCGTCAAAGCCGGATACCGGGTTGCCGTGTGCGAGCAGATGGAAGACCCGAAGTTCGCCAAAGGCATCGTCAAGCGCGACGTGATTGAAGTAGTAACGCCGGGACTTGCGTACAACGATAAAATATTGGACACGAAGCGGAACAACTATCTCGTCGGACTGGCGGTGAACGCGGAGACCGCGGGCATCGCGTTCGTTGACATCACCACGGCGGAGTTCAGCGTCACGGAAATCCCGATTGCGCAACTCTCCGAAACATTGGAAACACTTCAGCCGCAGGAAATCCTCATCGCGAAGCGGGATAAGGATTCCCTCCCAGCACAGATACGGCTCCATTATCAGCCGGTGTACACGAAATTGGACGACTGGATTTTCTCGTACGATTATGCCCGCGAAAAACTGCTTCATCATTTTCAGACGCAGACGCTCAAAGGGTTCGGCATCGAGGAATTGACGACGGGCGTCATTGCCGCGGGGGCGGTGATGCAGTATCTCTACGAGACGCAGAAAGCCAACGTGCCGCACATCCGGCGGCTTTCATATTATAACCCCTCCGAGTACATGGTGCTGGACGCGGCGACGCGCAGAAATTTTGAACTGACGTCCACGTTCGGCGACTCACCGCGCGACGGATCGCTCCTCTCCGTGCTCGATAAAACCGAAACCGCGATGGGCGGGCGGCTGTTGAAAAAATGGCTCGTCCGTCCGTTGAAAAAATTGGACGCGATACAAAAGCGTCAGGACGCCGTCGCGGAATTATTGCATGACGCCGCGATGCGCGCAAGCGTCATTCAGGAATTGAAGGACGCGGGAGACTTGGAGCGGCTGATCTCCAAAATATGCACGGGACGGGCAACGCCGCGCGATTTGATCTACGTGAAGATTACATTGCGGAAAATTCCGAAACTGAAAGCCGTGCTTGCATCGGCGAAGAGCGAGACGCTCGTCAACGCGGCGAAGCAATTGAATCCCTTGGAGGAACTCGATCAATTGCTCAGCGCGTCACTCACGGACGATCCGCCGATGAACATTCTGGACGGACACGTCATCCGCGAAGGGTGCAATGCCGATCTCGACTCCCTGCGGGCAATCGCAAGTTCGAGCAAGACCGTCATGGCGCAATTGCAGCAATCGGAGCGCGCGCGCACGGGCATTCCTTCTTTGAAAGTCGATTATAATTCCGTGTTCGGCTATTACATCGAAATTTCCAAAACGCATTTTGCAAAAACGCCTGAGAATTACATCCGCAAGCAAACGCTGACAAACGCGGAACGGTACATCACGCCGGAATTGAAAGAACTTGAGGAAAAGATTCTCGGCGCGGAAGAAAAAATCGTCGTGCTGGAGCGTGATTTGTTCAATGGCGTCCGCGTCGAGGTCGCGCGCCATGCCGAGGAAATTCAACGCAACGCGCAACTCATCGGCTTGCTCGATTGCCTGCAATCCATGGCGGAGGCGGCGCATGCCTATCATTACGTGAAGCCCGACATGAATGAAGGCGGCGCAATTGACATATCAGCGGGGCGGCATCCGGTCATCGAGCGCATCCTACCGGCAGGCGAGCAGTTCTCGCCGAACGATTGCATGCTCGACGCTGGTTCGCATCAGGTGTGGGTTATCACCGGTCCGAACATGAGCGGTAAATCGGTGTTTCTGCGACAAACCGGGTTGATCGTCCTGCTGGCGCACATCGGGAGTTTCGTGCCGGCGGCGAAAGCGGTGATCGGATTGGTGGACAGAATTTTCACGCGCGTCGGCGCATCGGACAACATTGCGGCGGGCGAAAGCACATTTCTCGTCGAGATGCACGAGGCGGCAAACATCGTGAACAACGCCACCGCGAAGAGCCTTATCCTGCTCGACGAAATCGGGCGCGGCACGAGCACGTTCGACGGCGTTTCAATCGCATGGGCGCTGACGGAATACATCCATGAACATATCGGCGCGAAAACGCTCTTCGCAACGCACTACCACGAACTGAACGAACTGGCGGAGATTTATCCGCGCGTTGTGAATTACAAGGTTGACGTGCGGGAAATCGAGGACAAGGTCGTCTTTCTTCACAAAGTCGTTGCGGGATTTGCAGACCACTCGTACGGCATTCAAGTCGCGCAGATGGCGGGACTGCCCGAAAGCGTTACGACGCGGGCGAAGGAAATCATGCGGAAATTAGAGGAGAACGTCGGGAAAGAATTCGGCATCGGGAGCGCGTCGCAGGAGTTCGTGCAGAAAACGCACACGCAGGTGTCGCTCTTTGAAATGCGGGACGACGCATTGCGGGAAGAATTGAAGAAAATCAATCCGGAGAGGATGACGCCGATGGAAGCGCTTGCAAAATTAGCGGAATTGAAAAAGCACGCGGAAAAATAGGTTGCGGGTCAGTTTAATTCTTTGTCCCCCTTACTAAGGGGGACTACAGGGGGTCTGATGCATCGGCAAACGGAACCTCCCCTTTATCCCCTCCTTAGTAAGGAGGGGAAAGAATGCTTTTTTCTCGTTCTTTAACAATTTCCAAAATTTTATAGAGCACACCAGTGAGATTTTCCCGTATCTCATTGTTGGTAAATCGTAGAAATAATATTCCGAATTGTTTTATATGAATTTCCCGGTTTTTGTCATATTCGACCGCCTCCGCCGATGCATGACTGTCTCCATCAACTTCAATAGCAATTTTTAATTCCGGACAGTAAAAATCAAGCACGAACCGATCAACACTGTATTGTCTGCGAAATTTTCGCTCTCCGAGATTTTTCCCTTTTAGTTTTGACCATAAAATAACCTCCGGCTGCGTCATGTTATTCCGCAACGCCTTTCTTTTCGATTTCTCGGTTGCTTTATTATAATGAATAGTCATGAATTCTTTTTTTGTCCCCCTTACTAAGGGGGACCATAGGGGGTCTGAGGCATCACAAAACGGAACCTCCCCTTAATCCCCTCCTTAGTAAGGAGGGGAAATTGAGACACCATTAAAAATTCGCCCGGTATGTACCGGTAACTACAAAATTACTTCTTGGGTTTGTGAATCGAATTACGCGCGGAATCCTGCCGGGCGTGGAGTGAATCAATGCCTTCCTGCAAAGCATTCTGCGCCGCATTCTTGTTGGGATCAACGTCGTTGATAGAAGGTACGGTTTGTGTCGCTTCGCCGTCGCCTGCTGAAACGGTACTAAATCCGCTTGGTGCATTGAGCGTATTCGGCGATTGAAGGATGATCGTCGGCATCGGCGGCATTTGTTCGCCGGCTTGAATGACACGGTTGTCCTGATTACCCTGATTATCTTGACTATATTGATAACTCTGCCGGTTAGTAACCGCCTGCGACTTTGCGGCGTCCATATTTGGCATCGAAGACATCGTTGACTGCGCAGGCTGCGCGTATTGATGATCCTGTGATTGCACACGCGGCGACGAATGCACGGCGACTGCATTAGGGGTCGAACTTCTTTCGCGGATTAGGTCATGCGCGGTTTCGTGCTGTGCGGGTGCAACTGGCGTTCCCGGCGCGGCGCGCAGTTCTTCGCTGCGGCTTGGCGCGGCGACAATATTAAGCGGCACATTCTGGGGAGGCGCGTTCTGCGCTATTTCGGACGAGCCGCTTTTTTGCTGAATTGACGGGATTATCGTGCTCGTGCGGGGATATAATTCATACATGAGCGCGCCGATGACCAATACCGCCGCAATGGCATACGCCGGGCGGAGCCGCGACTGCATGCGCCCCCACGCGGACGGGGCGCTCTCACGCGCAGGGAGCGTATAAATTTTTCCCGCTTCTTCGTTCTCCGATTGACGGATGCGCGCAAAGAGATTCTCACGGAAATTCTCCGGCGCGTTGACACGGCGGAGTTTCTTCAACCCGGAGATTAACTCCTTAAATTGTTCGTCTGTAAATTGTTCTTCCGGCATTTCCGGCTCTGCATTTAAATCATTCAAATTGTATGTATCGCTCATATCGTACCTTCTGTAACATTTTAATTAATAATCATCTAATTATTGTTTGTTATAGACATCTTTCAGCAGTTCCTGCAATTGCAGCCTTCCGCGATTGATGCGCGATTTCACCGTTCCCAGCGGGAGCCCGGTTACTTTCGCGATTTCTTCATATTCCAAATCCTGTATGTCCCGCATCACGATCACTTCCCGGTATGACGGCGGAATCTTCATCAACGCCTCCTGAAGGTACTGCTCAATCAGCGTCATATCCACTTGCTGATCCGGCGTGTACTCGGTATCGGGCAAATCCCACGTTTGCTCTTCCCCGTCTTCATCGGTCTGGTTGAGCGGAACGATGCGCGAGGTGCGCTTCCGGCGGAGTTCGCTTTTCGCCACGTTGCCCGCAATCGTGTAGAGCCACGTCGAAAACTTTGCAATCGGCTCGTACTTCATCTTGTTTTTGAACAGGCGAAGAAACGTTTCCTGCGCCACGTCGCATGCGTCCTCGTAATTGCCGACGAACCGGAACGCGTAATTCACAATCGCATCCTGATACCGATTGACAAGAATCTCAAACGCCCTCTCGTTCCCTTCCTGAAACGCACGCATCAAATCTTGATCGTTCGTTTCTCGGTCTATAATAATCTCCGGTTTCGGCGACGATTTCTTAGGGCTTTTCATTCTTTTCAACGCATGTTTTGCGAAAGTGTTCCAACATTAAAGGATTTTTTTTACTCAAAAACAGGCGTTTTCTTAATAAAAATTGCATTTTTTCGGATTATATACTATTCCGAAGCATTTATTATTCCGAATGACCCACTATAAAGATAAATTCGCGTTTCCAATTCTTCCCGCACACCGCGTCATATATTTCAACAGGTGTTCCGCGAATAAAATTCTCTTGGGCGGTTGTCAAGTCCAGCGCCAACACTGCAGCGCGGGCATTGCCGAACGCGTCTGCAAGCTCGCCCGCCAGACGTTCGAGCCGGTACGGGGCGTCGAATATAATGATTGTCCGTTTCTCCCCGCGCAACTGGCGAAGTTCGCGCTTGCGTTCATCCGTTTTTGCGGAAAGCATTCCCCGGAAGACGAACGTCTGCGTACCGAACCCGGACGCGGCAAGCGCGGTGATGAACGAATTCGCGCCCGGAACCGGAACGACCGGGATGTTGAAGTCAATCGCCATGCCGAGCAAAATGTTCCCGGGGTCGGCAATCAACGGCGTGCCGCAATCCGAAATAAGCGCGATGGATTTGCCTTCCCGTAATGCGTCCAGCAATTCCTGTGCGTTCTCATCCTCGTCGTGTTCGTTGGCGGTGCGCAATTCTTTCGTCAGTCCCAGATGATGCAGAAGACGCGCCCCTTCTTTACGTTCCTCACAGACGACTATGTCAACCTCCCGCAGGACACGCATCGCCCGCAGGGTTATGTCCTCGGGATTGCCGATAGGCGTTGCGACTATATATAACGTGCCAAATTTTCCCGAACCGCTCATGCGCTTTCGCCTGCGTCAGCCGGCGGATTGTCTTCCTCCACCGACTGTTCAACCTTCCCGATCCACTGGCGCAACAGAAACGTCAGCACCGCCGTTGACGGGACCGCAATCAAGAGACCGAAAAATCCAATCAAACGAGCAAAAATAAACAAGGACAGGATGATAATCACCGGATGCAGTCCGACTTTCTTGCCAATAATGCGGGGCGAAATGAAATACACTTCCGTCACATGCAACACTAAAATTATCGCGCCAACCGTGATCAGCCCCTGCAGCGACGGGGCATCCCCGAACTGCACGACGGAAAGTGAAACAACCAGGCTTGCAATCAATTGATCGAACGAAGAATCGAACGAACGGGCGAAGGTAATCACAGAATCAAGTGCTGCAAAAATACGGAAATAAAATAATGATGAAAACGAAACCTTTTCTTTCCTTGAAAGGCAAATTTCTTTTGCCTAACTTGTGCCAATTAAAACCAATATTTTGCCGAATACGCAGCATCAACTTATGGAACTTGCGATACGCATCGCGCGGGTGAATCCCGGCGCGGCGGATATCCCTCTGCCGCATTACGCGACGCAGGACTCCGCCGGTATGGATATTCACGCCGCCGTTGCGGAAGATATTGCAATCCTGCCGGGTGCGGCAGCGCTGATACCGAGCGGCTTTTCCATCGAAGTGCCGAGCGGATATGAGGCGCAGGTTCGTCCGCGGAGCGGGCTTGCGTTGAAGCACGGCGTGACGGTGCTGAACGCGCCGGGTACGATTGACGCGGATTATCGGGGCGAAGTGGGAGTGATTCTCATCAATCACGGGAAACAGGCGTTCACGGTGCGCCGCGGCGACCGCATCGCGCAGCTTGTCGTTGCCGCGCATGAACGCGTTGCATGGGTGGAAAGCGAATCACTGGATGCAACCGCCCGCGGCGAAGGCGGATTCGGTCACACGGGCATTGAACGAAAGAATTAACGGCGTCATGGCTGATTCACCCAATCAACAAAACAATCGCAGGAACTTAGCTCCCGTCGGCGAGTTATCGCGGGCAGGCACGCTGCTGTTGATCGCTGGAATTATTGCGTTCTCCGTCTTGATGTACACCGTTCGCGATGTAATCCATCCGTTCGTGATGTGCGGGCTTGTTCTTATTTTATTATACCCCATTCGCCGCGACCGGTATATCCGTCCGATAATGGGCGCCGCGATAATATTGAGTTTAATATGG
>Ga0207048_10110_pt2 | contig 25196 bp, 23 predicted proteins | sample Alteio_BWMinCont_65_FD_153301 | JGI IMG/M metagenome (GOLD analysis project Ga0207048, IMG submission 153301) | Enriched cells from forest soil in Barre Woods Harvard Forest LTER site, Petersham, Massachusetts, United States -... | ecosystem: Environmental > Terrestrial > Soil > Temperate forest >...
TCATGCCCTTGCGAGCGGACACGGCAATGAATGGCGAGCGCGTGAATGCCGCATTTGATGAAACAGGATGCGATGCGGTGATGATCGGCAGAGGCGCGATTCATAACCCTTGGATTTTTCAGGAGGCGAAACGATACATGGCATCCGGCGAGCTTCCGCAACCGCCGACGTTGCGTAATCGCGTTGACACCTGTCTGCGCCACTTGAAATTGACACTCCAATACAAATTTCCGGAACGCCGCGCGGTGCTGGAGTTTCGGAAATACTATGCCGGCTACCTGCATGGATTACGCAATATTGCAAAAGTCCGCTCCGAACTGATGCAATGGGATACATACACCCCCATCGAAGAACGCCTCTTGCGTTTGCTCGACGAAATTGAGGAGCACGGCGCGATTAATGAGATTGACGTATCGCCATTCGTCGAAGAAACACTTGCGACGTAATAAAATTTATTCTCCCAGCCAAGAAAAAAATAATTTTCTTTTTCGTACACGTCCGTTTTTTTCCTCCTATATTCGCATTCCTCAAAATAGTTAGTCGCAAAGCAACAGGTAATCTTTTATGCGGTTGTAAGTGTGTTCAATGCAAGTTCGCGAACAAACAAAGGACGAAACAGCGGCGTCTTCTTTTGAAGACGTCCTTTCTGCCGATCTGAATCCGGCGCAACGCGAAGCTGTATCCTCGTTCATCGGTCCCATGCTCATTCTTGCGGGAGCGGGAAGCGGAAAGACTCGCACGCTGACGTACAGAATCGCTGCGTTGCTTGCCTCACGTGGCGCGCGACCCGATCAAATCATCGCGTTAACATTCACAAACAAAGCGTCACGCGAAATGCGCGAGCGTATCGAACGGTTGGTTGGCAAGCCGTCGGCGATGCGGTTGTGGATGGGAACCTTCCACTCTCTTTTCGCCCGAATCCTCCGCATTGAAGCGGAGCGACTTGGATTCACAAGCGGGTTTTCCATTTTCGATCAGGAAGATTCCGTGCGCCTCGTGCGGGAATTGCTGGCGCAACAACGCTTACCCTTGCAGCAGAACACGCCCCAGCAGGTACAGAACATTATTTCCAGTCAAAAAAACTCGTTGATTCTTCCGGATGCCTTTGCGTCACGCGCCCAAACACAATTGGAGCGGCTGGCAGCAATTCTGTATCCCTTATACCAACATCAACTAAAAAAGCAGAACGCGATGGATTTCGACGATTTGCTCGTCAACGTTGTTTTGTTGTTTCAACGCCAACCGGACGTTCTGCAAAAATATCAGGAGAAATTTCAATTCATATTCGTTGATGAATATCAAGACACAAACCATACGCAATACCTTGCGCTTCGCCTGATCGCGGACGCGCACCATAATATTTGCGTCGTGGGCGACGATGCGCAGTCCATCTATGGCTGGCGAGGCGCTGACATCCGTAATATCCTTCAATTTGAACGCGATTATCCCGACTGCCGCGTCGTGCGACTTGAACAAAACTATCGCTCAACAAAATATATCCTGCAAGCCGCGCAAGCCTTGATTAAACAAAACCATAATCAGTTGGAAAAAGAATTATGGACCGAGAATCCTGACGGGGATAAAGTCGCCGTTATACGGTGCCTAGATGAAGTCGAAGAAGGGGCGGTCGTCGGACTGGCAATCAAAGAGGAAATACGGAAGAAAAAATTGTCGTTTCGGGATTGCGCTGTGCTATACCGCACGAATGCACAATCCCGCGCAATCGAAGACGCGCTTCGCAATGTGCAAATTCCTTATAGCTTGGTAGGGGGGACAGCGTTCTACCAGCGAAAAGAAATCAAAGACGTCCTTGCCTATCTGCGCGTCGTGATGAATCCGAGCGACGATGAAAGTCTGTTGCGCATCGTCAATGTTCCGGGCAGGGGCATCGGCGAGACAACAATCGGGCATATCCGCGCGTTTGCCTCATCGCAGGGAATCTCCGTGTATGACGCCCTGCTGCGGATTCCCGAAGTGCCGGAAATTGCCGCTCGCTCAGCCGAATCCGTCCGTACATTCCGCTCGATGCTTCAACGGTATGTAAGTTTGAAAAACGCGCTTTCCGCAAGCGAACTGGCGCGTACGATCATCGATGAAGCCGGATTTTTGCGCGTTTTAAAAGAAGAGGCGACAGCGGAATCGCGAGATCGCAGGGATAACATTATGGAACTCCTCTCGGCAATCGCGCTATTTTGCGATGAATCTCCCGATGCGACGATAGAAGATTTTTTAAGCCAAGCAGTTTTGACAACAAGTGCCGACAATTCAAAACAAAACGTGAATACTGTTACGATTATGACGCTTCACGCAGCAAAAGGTTTGGAATTTCCGCTTGTTGTTATTTGCGGATGTGAAGAAGGATTGATCCCTCTCGGGTATTCTCCTGATGCCAAAGAGATTGAAGAAGAGCGGCGGCTATTTTATGTCGGCATGACCCGCGCGCGCCAGCGGCTGATCTTATTATCAGCGTCATCCCGCTTTACGTATGGCGAGCGAATTGAGAAACGGGAATCGCGTTTTATCACAAATCTTAACGCGGGGGATGCAATTGAGATGCTCGAACCCTCCGCCTTTGGAGCAATTCGGGCACACCAACGCGTAAATGGAAGCATACCCTCAATAGCATATAACAGAGTTGCCCAACCCACTAGAAAAAGCCAGTCTGAGACATTTGAACCTGGAACCGCTATAATGCACGATGCATTCGGTCCGGGCAGAATCATTCAAATAAAGGGAAAAGGTGATGACGCTCACGCTATTGTGGATTTTCGCAGCGTCGGGCGCAAGCATTTGATGCTGAAATACGCCAACCTGAAAAAATTATAATAATTACATACTCTCTTGACTTGTGAGGGTGAAAAGTTTAACTTGCCGTTAAAATTCGGTTCATTTGTTTCATAAATATTTCAAGGCTCTGTATATGGAGTACGAACATAAATATAGCGTCCAGCTGCAGCATTATTTGATACTGTTCAGCATGATCATCATTGCCGGATTATTCATCCATGTGGTGGTGATCATGCCCCTTGCACGTTCAATTATTCATGCGTTGTTGAATACTGAATTAACTGCGCCGGGGTGGTTTGCGCAATGGACGTTCCAACTGGGTGAAGAACAAATCATTTATATTTCCCCGCTATTTGCATTCGGATATATTGATTTTTTCCTCGGCTTAGTAATAGCGTTGGTTTTCAGTATGATCATGCCCGAATCCATAGGGTTCATGAAAGTGAAAGTCCTGCGCGAACTTGACGTCGTAAAAAAACGCATTAAAGCGCAAACAAATATCTCGTCAGATGCGGAGTTGAACCAATGGTTCTCATGGTCGAACAGCGATATCGAGAGCGAAGGCGAACGCCGCGGCTTTCAAATGGTTGTTGTCCGTGAGTTAATTGACGGCAGAGATGCGCTTTCCTGGTCGAAAAGAAATATTGTTGGACAAATATGGATATTCCCGGCAGTGCGGTTATACATGACGCATCATTTTACGGAGCATTATGCGAACATGGTGCAGGGCGCGGCGTACATCGGCGCCGCAAACCTTATTATTTTCATCGGTATTCGCGGCATCAAGTTTATCCCTCCCGAGCGTCCTTCCGCAATTTTATTCGCTTTATGGGTGGAATTTTCCATGCTTGTGTTGCTAGGCGTAACCCTTGTCTTCACGGAGGAAGAAGAACGTTTAGATAAGATATTGAAAGAATTGAAGGAACGGTCGGCGGAACAGGCGCATCGCATGGCGACTTTGAACGATCAAAGTGTGCTGCAAACGCAGGCGCTCGGTAATTTAGTCCGAATTCTTTCGGGAGTGAATACCGATGATGTGTCGAAGCAGGCGGAAACCCGCGCAGGCGAATTACTTTCCCGCGCAATGGCGGAAGGCAGAGTGGACAAAGCGGTAAAAGACGCCGCCGATACTGCGCTTGGTGAAGCGTATGTCGCACGCAAAACCCACTAATTAACTGTACGTTTCGGAACGTGTGTGCAAGGCGAGAGAATACAAACTCTCGCCTTTTTTATTTTTGGGAGTTTACTTTTTTGCGCGGATTTCACAACCGCACCGGAGTTTCGGGGGCTTCGTGCGATCGTCTGAATAGAGAAAACACGTTACCAACGTCTTCGGAAAAACAAATTCCGTCATCGCGATGTATGTGTCGGGCGTCTTTACAACTGCAGGCTGCGTACCGAGCATGGATTGCACAACCGTGACAAATGCGTAAAATTTATTTTGCGCGTATCCGATGCTGTCCCCGGGATACAACACATCAAAGCCGGCGGCATCAGACCGTTTCCCGCCGTCATCAAGAGTTGCATATGCCTGTACATGCTCTCCAGCAAATACAATATCATTGCGGCATTCGCGCAATGTCATATAATCCCCTATTTTTACATCCTGGCACCGGAATCCCTTTGCCTGAATTGCGGATTTGCTTTCGCCAATCGTTATATCGTCGAAACTGACCGGCGTGAGAATGTTCTTTTTTGCAGATTTTGATTTTTTACTCGCGGCAGACGCAGGATTGTATAGAATCAGTGCGCAGAGAGAAATTACAGCGATAAATTTGAAAGTGCATTTCATTGTATTTTGCGGAGATAATTGACGTATATCGTATTGGTTTAACCGTCATTTTTACTTGTGAAATTACTAAAGGAATCATTGATTTGCAACCATCGGCATGAGCACACTGCATGATTCATTCCTTCGCCGAATTGCCGATGCGATTGAACGCGGCAATAAAGTTTTTTGGTATTCGATGGTGTTTCCCGTCGTATTCCCGAACCGGACAATACCAATACAGGAGGAAAACATCGAACGCGTTCTTATTATCAGGTCCGACGCAATTGGCGACATGATTCTTACAACGCCGTTATTCCGCGCATTAAAATCCCGACATCCGGAGCTCAGGTTATGGGTAGCAGCGTCAGACCGGAACGCGCAGGTAATCGACGCCGATCCCGACATCGAAAAAATTATCGTACTCGTTAAAAAAAGAAAAATTGTGTGGAGCGCCATTCGATCTCTTCGCGCATTCAAACCGCAGATAATCATGAATTGCGTAACGAACGAGACAACCAAATATGGCATGATTGCCCGGCTTATATCCCGTACCGCCTTTACCGTTGCCCTCGGGCATCCTGAACGAGCGGAATATGCCGCATTGTATTCCCGCCTTATACGCGTGCCCGATATGTACACCCGATGGTACGCCGATATCATGTTGGAATTTATCAGGCAAACGTTCGGCATTTCAATAGATGCTAAAAAGGCATTCCCTCATATTGTTATCGAAGAGGAACATCTTCAGCGTGCGGATTCGTTTTTTAAATCATCGATGTTGCGCATCGGCGAACCTGCGCTTGTTAATATTTCCGCTGGACAGCCGCGCAAACGATGGAGCAATGAAAAATATATTGCCCTAATAACTATGCTACGTAAACGATTCGACACTGTCATTCTCACTTCGACGCCTGAAGACCGGCAGAACGCTGATACAATTCTCCGTCATTTCGGCGCAGGCGTTTTATATTATGACGCGGAAAATATACGTGCCCTTGCCGCCCTGATTGCGCGATGCCGCATCGTGGTAACACCCGATACATCCGTTATACATGTTGCAGCGGCGGAAAAAATTCCTGTCGTTGCTATGTATTCTAACGCAAAAAGCGTTGTCCCGCAGTGGCTACCGTTTGGGGTGCCTTTTAGTGCCGTCGTAACAGAGGAATATTTCTGCGAGGCAATTGATCCGAGGGAAGTATTCGCGAATGTGGCGGAACTCATTGATGCGTTGCCCAATCGTGATGGGAAATCATGAACAAAATCATCAATCAATACATGCAATATACTGATCCTGAAAAACTGTATATCCGTGTAATGGATGCCTCCGGCAACGGTTTGCTTCACGAAGAAGACCTACGATTAATTATAAACGCTGCGGCGACTGAGGACATAGAATTACTTTTCAAAATCGGGTTCAATGCGAAATTTTTGCTCCGTACGCGGAATATCATGCGGCGGATTTCACCGCGCGACGATGCGGGTGAAAAATTAAAACAAACTTTCTTGGATGAATTGGAAGCGACAAAAGCTCTGGTTATGAATGTTTTGAAAACCGCCAATGCCGAAACACGCCGAACATTTGAAAAAAAATATTTTACACCCACGCTGGATTCCTTCGCGTCATTGATGGAACTATTGCAAGATCTTTCATGGATACAAAATATTCGGCTTGATGATAAACTGGATGACAGAGAAGATGAAAAAGAAAGAAACGCAGAACAATGAGAGTATGCCAGAAATCATGCATGCTTTTTCTATTTTTATACTATATATCATTATTATATCCGCGAATGTATGTAATGCAATTGTTCTCACCGGCATAGATAATTTTCTTCTGCATTATTCCAATCTCGTTAAAAACAAACGAATTGGCATAGTTACCAACCAGACAGGATATACCTCCGCCGGAATCCGGACGATTGACGCGATTCGCGAATTGCCTGATGCAACACTTGGAGCGGTTTTCACGCCTGAGCATGGATTGACTGGCACGGTACACGCCGGTGAGCAGGTTTTATCTTATTTCGATACGTCGCTTGGAGTGAATGTATATTCTTTATACGGACGGCAGCGTAAACCGACGCCGGAGATGTTGAAAGGAATAGATTTATTAATATATGATATTCAGGATATTGGCGTACGGTCATACACCTTTATCAGCACGCTCGGACTGGTGATGCAAAGCGCGTCGGAAAACAATATCCCAGTCGTCGTTCTCGATAGACCTTGTCCGCTCGCAATGCATATTGACGGCAATGTTCTCGATACTGCATATCGTTCGTTTGTCGGCATGTACCCGATTCCGTATGTCTATGGAATGACCCCCGGGGAGTTGGCGCGCATGATCAATGAAGAAGGAATGGTCGGTAAACGGTGCGATCTCACTGTGATTCCCGTCCTCAACTGGCAACGCTCGATGACCTGGGAAGAAACCGGATTGCGCTGGATACCACCCTCTCCGAATATACCGCATCCTTCAACAGTTGCATATTACGCGGCGTTCGGTGTCATCGGGGAACTGGGTATCGGTGCATATACGGGTATCGGAACAAGTGAGGCGTTCCGCATTTTTTCTCTACCTCACCTCGATTGTAAAAAAATTCAAGCGCTTTTTACAAAAGATGGCATGCAGGGCATCCGCTGTTCGCCGTATGATACAATCATGATGAATGGAGGAAAGTCACGTCCGATCGAAGGAATCAAGTTTTATATCGCTCTGGATAAAGCGGGCGATTTAACCGTTGCAGGATTGGAATTGATTTCCCTACTTGTCAAAATGCGTGCAATATCATCACCTGACAGCGCACACTCTGCAATGTTCACAAAAGTATGCGGTTCGCCATATCTTGAGCGAATTCTCGACGGCGAGCCTATCGCGCAAATCTCTCGAGAATGGGAACCTGACCGAGAAAAATTTCTGGCAATCAGAAAAAAATATTTGCTTTATAGATAAATCGTTCAATGCGCAACCGGCGAAGATGTTGCAGTATTGTTGCCGCAATGGCAAGTATGTGCGGCGTTGCTGCGGTTGTCCTCCAAACGCGTGCATGTGTTGCCCAAACTGCCGATTCAACGGGAAGCCTGTTCAATGAACGAAATTTTTTCTCTCCGTTCATGCCGGATACGACGCTGCATTCATCGTTGTATGGAATGAACCGTGCGGTGGATTCTTACGGATGGAATATAAATACCGATCTCTCCGGTACTGCCGGCGGGCTGGGATATTTATTCAGCGAGCGGATGAACTCAACGTTTATACCCGTCGCTGAGGGACCCGCGCCTCAGATGCAAAACGCGGATGCACGGATGTTGTTTGCAGTGCCTGCGGGCGGAAACGTTTCATTGGTATCGCTGACGACCGCTTCGGGAATAACGAACAATCAGAACATCGGTGTCAATGATATTACACGAATCGGCACAATGGCGGGGCTATCAGGATTGTTCGGCAATACGTTCAGGGTTGCAGCGCTCGGGGGAGCGATGTTCGATTCTCAGATCGGCAGAAATGACAAAGGAGGGCAATATCTTCTTGAAGCACAGTTGGCGCCGACATACATTGACGACTACATATTTTCAGGGAATGCAATCAGCGCCCAGGAATATATTTCGCCACGCCGAAATCAAACGGACGCCGCCAACCTCAACGCCGAGTATCACTCCCCTGAAGCGATCGTCCAAGCGCACATCGACGCGTCGCATGCCGAACGCGATTTTTATTTCAACGATTCTCTTAGCGCTCCGTATACCGGACAGGAATTCAACATCGAGCAACGATTTGAAAACAATATGCATGAGAACGCATCCGTGATGTATTTGTTCAACAGCACCTCCCATGTTACATTCGACGGCGAAGCCGGAAACAGAACCATTACACTCCATGACGCATATAAAGCTGACGCTCTCCCAAGTGCGAATATTGATACGCGAATCACTCAGTTTTCCGAGAGCGGCGGCGCAGCTCTCGGCGCGGTTATTTTCAGTTCGGCGTTGAACGTTCACGTGCATTATGATGAATTCGACGAGACACACGGCGTTGTACCTGCGCCGGAAAACAGTCCGGGAGCACTTACTAGTCAGGCGGAAGTAGAAGCGCAAAAAAATTTCATCTCCCGCCATACCGAACTATCTGGTGATCTTGCTGTTCCCCTCGGCGCCGATTCTCTTCGGCTTGCGTCTTCATTCGGCGTATTGCATTACAATGCCCCCGATACAAATAATCATGATGACAGAGATCAACTCGACGCAGCCTTCCATATATCGTACCGAATACGTCATGCCTCCTTATGGGCGGCAGGAATTTATGCAGATATGTTTTTACGGCATCTCGTGTATTTGCTTTCCGAAGAAAGCGGAAATAACAGCTGGAACCGGATTATCCGCCTTGCGCCGTATGTTGACATGTCGCCATCCGCATCGGTGCAGTCCCGTGTGTCGTGCGAGGTATTAGCGAATTACTCGGTATACGATTTTGCGCCGCTGCTTGCGTCAGTTCAAAGTTATTCCTTCCGTGAAATTAATATTGGTGATTCAACTGTAGTAAATATGACATCTGTGCTACAAGCATCGGCGTATGCTTCGTTGCGTTGGTACGAACATGGCACGTTGGATTGGAATTCATTCAGCGAGAGACCCGTAGACCGCAATCAAGAATGGACCTATGGCGGGGCAATACGGGAAGCATTGTCACCTGCGCTGTCTCTCTCGGCAGGAATCCATATCTTCACGCGTTTCACATATCAATATGCTGGCGGCGGAGCGTATGCGATCTCTACAACTTTAAAAACGTTCGGACCGAACGCCGATATTTTTTGGAATGCCCATCGATGGGGCGTGTTACACGTTGCCGGATGGTATGAATTCGTGTTGAACGGCAGCTTGCCCACGCAAATTGTTCCAAATATTACAATGACGGTGGCATGGAATCTATAAACGAACACAAGATGGAAAAGACGATTCTACTTACAGCGTTCGGGGCAATATCTCTTTTTTGTTTTATCGCAATCGTTCAAATTGGGGATCTGCGGGAGCACCTCGCACTGTACTTTATCTTCAGCACAATTCCATTTTGCATCATGCTGCTTGCCTTTCGCAAATGGAAATTTCTTGTGCCGGGAAAAGAAAGAACCGCAATGTGGATCGTCATCGCATGTGCAATTGCAAGCAGGATTTCTCTACTCGGCCTTGCGCCATCTCTTTCAGACGATTTGTACCGATATATCTGGGACGGCAGAATGATCGCGCACGGATATAATCCATATCGTTATTCCCCCGCCGATACCACTCTTTCGCAATTTCATGATGACGTATACGAACATGTAGCATATAAGGATTATTATTCGATATATCCCCCGTTAACAGAAATGGGACTCGGCGCTTCCGCTGTTCTTTCAAAAATATTTTTCGGCGATACAGCCCATGCAACAGCTGCGGTGTGGAAGTTTATCTTACTCGCGGCTGAAACCGGCACAATGCTGCTTCTCATGCGGCTTCTTCTTTTTTTCGGGAAAAGCGGAAAATATCTTCTCCTCTATGCGTGGCATCCGCTTCCTATTATGGAATTTGCCGGACAAGGACACGGCGATGCCCTGATGATTTTTTTTCTGCTTGCTGCCATTACAGCCACAGTGAATAAAAATGCGCATCTCGCTATCGTCGGCTTTGCCGCTTCAATCGCGGCGCGAGGCACGCCCATTGTGTTTGCGCCGGTATTATCCCGCTCAATCAAAATCAAAGGCATTGCCGCCGCGCTTGGCATTGCGCTTTGCACATTTGTACCGTTTTATTCGATATCCGCTCTGCGCGGAATCTTTTTTTCGACATCCCGAATGGCGCAATACTTTACATTCAATTCATTCGGGTACTGGATTATTCGGTCGACGTTTGAACAACTAAAGGCTTGGGATTATGAGCCGTACATCCCGCTTCTGCTTGGCATCATTTTTCTCGCTGGAATTATCATTCTTTATCGTCGTTCACACGGGCATGGTACGAGCGAACTGCCGAAAGATATTCTTAACATCTGCACTTTATTCGTACTCGTTTTGTGGAACATGCACCCGTGGTACTTTACGTGGGGGCTTGCAATGATCCCGCTTGCAACATCCTGGGCTTGGGTATGGATAACCTTTGCCGCCAATTTCACTTATATCCATTACACTCCCCATTCCGACGACGTGTTATTGACAATAGAAATAATGGAATACGGCGTGTTTATCTTAATATTATTTTGGCAAAGAATGAACGAACGCGATAGACACCTGCATGCGATAAATAATAGCAGGAATAATCAATAATACATCCCAAAAAGCAAAATCCTACAAGAGAGCATTACGCCGTTTATGTATTGCGCTGAAATACGCGTGTGGCTACCTTTGCATGATGTTCCGTGCGCACTCTTTTATTTTATCGTGATTCACTATACATTGAGAACCCCTTTTGGCACATATTGAAGTCATTCCGTACGAAGAGAAATACCGTGAACAATGGGACAAATTTGTACTTTCGTCGAACAACGGAACGATGTTCCATCTTCAGCGTTTTTTCGATTACCATGCGCCGGGCAAATTCAAATTCAGGCATCTGCTGTTTTTCATAGAGAACAGACTAATCGCAGTGTTGCCGGGGGGGATAACAGCGCCGGGAGTGTATGAATCTCCAGTAGGGGGGAGTTACGGAAATTTTGCTCTACATGATCTCTCGTTCGCCTTATGCTTGGAGCTTGTCGATGCGTTCCTTGACTATTGCCAAGCCCACGGAATCAACGATGTTTCGCTAACTGCAGCGCCGATCATCTATCAAAAAAAGTTTTCGCAGGATATTGACTACGCCCTGTTGTGGAGAGGATTCGCGTACGACTGCCATTACATTTCCAGCGTGATTGACATGCGTGACTACGGCGGCAGCGTGCTGGAGAATTTCGATAAAACGACGCGTAGCACCGTGCGGAAAATTCGCCGCGCGGGATTGCTGCGCATCGAGCACAACGAAGACTATGAATCATCCTATCCGATACTCATAAAGAACAAACAGAAACATAACGCCAAGCCGACGCACTCATACGAGGATTTGATGCGTTTAAAAGAATTGATGCCGGAGCGCCTGCAATTATTCAACGCCTATCTTGGCGAAACGCCGATTGCCGGTTCGCTTAATTTCGTTGCTAACGCGCGCGTGCTGTTGGTGTTTTACAACATGCTCTTGTATGAATACGATGAACACCACCCGATGTACGTATTAACGAACGAGGTTGTGAGTTGGGCGCATAAGAACGGGTTTTCATACGTTGATATAGGCATCTCACAAGATACGAAAGCCGTCAACCCGATGACGCCCAGCATGTCTCTCATTGAATTCAAAGAGCACTTCGATACCCGCTGCGTCTTGCGGAGCACCTTGCGGAAACGCCTTCAGTAACCAATGGAATATGACGCCGTCTTTTTGTACCGCGGCGATATCCGCTACGATACGCGGCTTGGAAATTTTGTTTCCATGTACATATCGCGCGGAAAACGCGTTGTCGTCATTCAGGGGTCGCTGAAAAATGAATCATTCGATTACGAAGGCGCGCACATCATAAGTTTTAAGAATCAAGAAACTGGTCCGAAGGGGTTCTTCTATTACTGGATGCGTTCGGCAAGGATTGTATCTTCCATTCGAGCAAAGGTATATTGGGCAAACGATTTATACTCGCTTCCCCTTGCCATTTGGGTGGCAAGAAAATATGGATCCCGCGCAGCCTATGACTCACGCGAGATGTATGCTCACATCGGAGCGTTGCGCAAAAGTACTGTTAAGCAAAAGTTCTGGCATGGTCTTGAAAAATTTTTGCTTCGCGCGGCACCTGCCGTCGTGACGTCGGGTCAAATGGATAGTGAATATTTAGTTGACAGATATGGAATTGAGTTTCCGCATGTCGTGCGGAATGTGCCTCGTTTCCGACATATTGAGCGAAATGATCGCATCCGCGAGGAATTGCATATTGGCGCAACTGTGCCGGTGTGCCTTTACATTGGCGGGTTCCAAGAAGGTCGCGGCATCCCTCTGATGCTGCAACTCGCAGAAGTGATTCCAGAATGCGCCTTTGTGTTCATAGGAAACGGCTTGTTTGAGCCGATAGTGAATGCCGCGATGACGCGGCAAAAGAACGTCTACCATATCCCAACCGTTCCAAATGCAGCAGTCATTTCATACGCTGCATCTGCAACGCTAGGCTGCGCGCTTATCGAGCCGATTACGCTGAGTTATTATCTTGCATTGCCCAATAAACTTTTCGAATACATCATGGCGGGTACGCCGGTTGTCGCAACGTTTGTACCCCAGATAGAAAAAATCATTCTGGAGTACGGGGTAGGCGAAATTGTGCCGTACAATGACCTTGAAACGACTGCAGCATCAATACGCCGTCTGTTAGAAGACAAAACATTATACGACCAATGCGCGCATAATTGCCACAATGCCGCAAATGTATTATGCTGGGAAAGAGAAGAAGCGGGATTTGCGGTATTTGCACAAGCAAAAGGACTTTTGTAAATTAGAGTTTGTAATATTTTGATATTTTCAATATGTATTGGGTTTTAATTATACTGAATGTCATCGTCGCCATCGCATTGATGGGCGTAGTGATGATGCAATCAAGCAAAGGCGACGGACTCTCCGCATCATTTGGCGGAGGCTCCTTCGGAACGGTATTCGGCGTTCGTCGCACCGCCGATTTTCTCCAAAAACTGACTATCGGGCTTGCTTCCGCACTTTTAGTAATCAGTTTGGCTGTCAACATGTGGTGCCTGCCAACTGGGCAAGTTTCAAGTCGGCGCGCGTCAGTGTTACAGGATATCCAGCCTCCCACACCCGGACAAATGCCTAATATGCAACGATCCGCGCCTGCAGCGCAACCTCAACAACAAAAATAACCAGCAGAAACAAAAGGTGGGGTAGCGCAGAGGTAACAATTCGGTTTGAACTGTGCGCAATTTGATATTTGTAACGCGACAGTACCTCTCCAATGGTCAAAACGGACTTTAAAACCGTAGACGAATATATTGCCTCCCAGCCTGAGGCTGTTCGGGGTGTACTTAAACGAGTGCGTACCACAATCCGCAAGGCAGTGCCAGCCGCCGAAGAAGTAATCTCGTACAAGATGCCCACCTACAAACTTGATGATAACCGTGTGCTTTTTTTCGCCCGATGGAGACAACACTTCTCGCTCTATCCTGCTAGCAATATACTTATCGCAGCATTCAAGGACGACCTTGCACCGTAAGAGGTCAACAAAGGTACAATCCGTTTCCCGCTTTCTCAGCCTGTTCTCGTGAAATTGATTGGACGCATCGCAAAATTCCGAGCGAAGGAAGTTGCCGGGCGTAAAAAAACGAAGTCGGCAAACTCGAAAAAGCGCTAAACCCGTGCGATGTGGCGCTAGTCCGATTCGCTGAACACTCAGAGAGTTACGACTCCATTTTCGATTCACGTCTTCTTTACATGAAGATATTCTTGCAACGCCTGCACGTATCCCTCGAATGCTTTGATTCCTTTAGCCGTCGCCTTGCACGTTGTAAGAGGATAGTTTTTTTTAAATGACTTTGTTACTGCAACGTACCCAGCGTCTTTCAGTTTGTTCAACTGAACGCTCAGATTGCCGGGCGTCGCGCGGGTTTTTTCCTGAATGAACGTGAATTCCGCATGCTCCACGCTGACAAGAAGCGACATAATCGCCAGGCGCAGTTGGGAGTGGAGCAACGGGTCAAGCTGGTTGAACATCGGCGGTTTTTCCTTTGCGGATTAAGATGTAACCCGGCAGCAAATATCCTGCGAGATAAGCGCCTGCCTGCATTACAACCTGCCATTGTTCCGGCAAAAACCATGCGATTGCCCCAAAAAACCCCAACACCACCCCGCCAACAACCAACGGACGGAATTTCAACACACCGCCGGAAATAAACGTTGCTTGACCTGCAATGAGCAAAATAATTGGAATCGGTGATACTTGGGCAACCCCGGCAAAGAACATAGCGATAAATAGCGCGAAGCCGAACGCACTCCATATATAAATCAGGATTGTGTCAATGTGTGTTTTCACGCGTTCTTGCTTGTTCTCATTGCGATGATGCAGCCATGCATAAATGCCGCACACACCAAGAAGTAAATACGCTGACGGTGGCGGTATTGAGGTGTTGGCAACCAGCAGTATGTAATGTATGATGCTTGCAGCAACGAGCGCCCAGCCCCATAAAATGAAATCAAAACTATCTTTCGCGACTGCGCCCTGCGCTTCGGAAATCATGCGCTGGATAATGCTAAGGCTCTCCTCATGCGTTAACGGTGTATTTTCCATGTTCATTGAAATTTTCCAAATTTGATTGTGTAAGAAATATATTTTTAACGCTACAAATATAAACTACTTTATATAATAAAGCAAATATATTTTTTATCATTAATATGTCTCATTGCGCGAAGGGAATCAGGCTTCTTTTCTGCATTTGCATTGCAGACAAAAAAAATCATATCTAAATTTGATGATATGACAATCGTAGTTTCAATGAATGCCAGAGTGCTGTCGCAGATTTGATGTTGTATCGACATCCGCTTATACGCCGGCTTTTTCTTTTTTTTCTCATGCTCGGTGGAGGGATTCTTTCATCATGCTCTTCCTCGCTGAAACTGGGCGAAGAAATATTGGATACACCGCCGCCCGCAGATTACAAGCCGCCAATCTATATTACCGGCGATGTCGCGTATGACTCGACAGATCCCAAAAAAGTAACGATGGATGTATACAAGGTCGATGCCGACGGTTATCCGAAAGACGTGAAATTATATGCACGCGTATTCGATAGTAGTGGCAGATTTGTGCATGGTATGGCACCACCTTATTATAAAGGTCCCGGCGATTATAAAATATTATGGAATTTGCTCACCGAACAGGTTGGGAAAAAAGCCGCTGCGCCAATCGGTGCGTACACCGTGCGTGAATTCGGCGAAAATGACGAACAGCCGTATGCACTTTCACTTGCGCTCGATCATAGTGGTTCGATGGGCGACCGCATTTTCGGTTTGCAGGACGCTGCGATTCGGTTCATCAAAAAAATGCACTCGAAAGACCAAATCAGCGTTATTAAGTTCGATGAGAATGTAAAAGTAGAAGTACCTCTCAGCGGCATGGACACGGCGCTAATACGTTTTCAAAAAAGCGGTCTGAAAGGCTTCGGCGGGTACACAGCCTTGTATCAAGCGGCCCACGAAGCTATCCAGCAAATTAAAGACGCCGATACATCGAAATTGCGCGTGCTCGTAATATTCACTGACGGAGAGGATAACGCCTCGGACATCACCGACGAGAAATTGTTTGTTGAAGCAAAAGAAAATAATATTCATATTTTCACGATAGGGTTCGGATATATCAACGACAAAATTCTCCGTGCGCTTGCCGAGCAATGCGACGGGAAATATTATCACGCATATTCGACCGATGAATTAGACAAGGTATTTGAGGACATTTACAGGTCCTTGCGCAATTATTATTTGGTTGATTATGGTCCGCTCTTGTACAATGGCAAACATCACGTTCACGTAGAACTTCAGCTTCCCGGCGCGGAGAAGCCCCTTGGCGGAGACGGCGAATACGACAAAGCACCGATGATTCCAATCATTGACACCGTCGGAACGATGCGGACCCAGAACATATTATTCGATTTCGACAAAGCCGTTATCCGTGATTCAGCATCGTGGCAGATTATTGATGAGTGGGCGGATTTACTCCACAATTATCCGACAGCAAAAATAGAAATTCGCGGCAATACAGATAATGTCGGTTTGGACGAATATAATCAGAAGCTTTCCGAAGCGCGCGCAGAGGCGGTGCGCAGCGCATTGATTGCGCGAGGTGTTGAGCCTGATCGGCTGCGCGCGCGGGGCATGGGCGCTAGCATGCCCGTTGCGCCGAACGATACCGATGAGCACAAACAGATGAATCGCCGAACGGAATTCGTTCTTATCGGCAAGTAAACGTTTCAGAATGAACACACGCGCATGAAAATTCTCGTCGCGCCGAATGCATTCAAAGGCTCACTCACCGCTGCGGACGCGGCGCATATTATTTCGCGCGCGGTTTTAGATGTCATCCCGGACGCCCAAATCCTTCAGATTCCCCTTGCAGACGGCGGTAGCGGGACGTTGGACACCCTCATCGAAACAACACTCGGCGATTTTGTCGAGGAGGAATGCACGAACGCAACGGGCGAGCGTATCGTCGCTCCTTTCGGCATTCTTGGACAAAGCGGCTTTGAAGCGCGAACTGGAGTGATAGAAATAGCGCAGTGCTGCGGCTTGAAAGACATTCCACTTCGAAAGCGTAATCCGCTTGTTGCTACCACATACGGCGCGGGCGAGCTGATGATTCACGCCCAACAGGAAGGATGCTTGTATTTTATCATCGGATTAGGAGATACCGGAACGCATGATTGCGGGGCGGGTATCGCGCAGGCAGTCGGGATACGATTGTTTGATAACAATGGGAAAAGCATTGGACGCGGCGGCGCAGAACTGCTGAAGTTGGCGTCAATAGATTTGAGCGTAATGAATCGCGCGATTGCCGCCATAAAAGTCATCGCCGCGTGCGATGTAACGAATCCACTCCTCGGAAAAAACAACTCGGCACGTGTGTACGCCCCTCAAAAGGGTGCGGACTCTGACGCGCTGAAAATCCTCGAAGACGCGAGCGGAAATTTTGCTCGCGTAGTAAAAAAGGAGCTGGGCAAAGACATCGGAAAAACGGAAGGCTCCGGCGCGGCGGGCGGTGCCGGCGCAGGACTTGCCGCATTCTTCGATGCGGAACTACGCCCTGGGGCGGAACTTGTTCTCGAATGCGTGCATTTCGACGAAAAATGCCTTGACGCCGATCTCGTCATCACCGGCGAAGGCGCGATTGACGCCCAAACTACGAACGGCAAGACAATTTCTGTCGTATGTAAACATGCGCAAAAATTGCGCGTGCCTGTTATCGCATTCGCAGGCATCACCGATGAGAGTGACCACAGATTACGAAAAGAAATCGGACTTGCAAAGATGTATTGCATCACACCAGATACCGCAACTGAAGATGAAGCAATGAGACACGCAAGAAATTTTTTAGAGGAGCGCGTCAAGCAAGTCTTTATGACGGAGAACATACTTGCAAATCTCACTAACACATCTTTACAACAATAATTCTCTTACTTTCACTACCGCTAATACTCATTATTTAAGTATTTTATATTTTCATTTTTTTCAAAAGCAATGACAAAAAAAGAAATAACATCAATCGATGCGTCGAATATGTTCGATGTCTTGAAACAATTCCCGAATCAAATCGAAGAAGCGCTGAAAATTGGCGAAACCGCACAAATGCCTAATCCCATTCCTTCAGGACGGCATTTGATCATCCTGGGTATGGGCGGCTCAGCCATCGGTGGGGATTTGCTCAGATCGTTCGCTTCCTCGTTAGGCTCATCGTTGAAAATCCCCACACGCACCACCGCGAAACGAATAATCTCTGTTGTCCGCAATTATAACATTCCTGATTTTATTGCGCCGGACGATATGGTTATCGCGTCGAGTTATAGCGGCGGGACCGAAGAAACATTGAGTGCATTCGCGCAGGCAGTAAAACGAACTCATAATATCGTGTGTATTTCCACAGGCGGCGAGTTGACGATGCAAGCGCGTGCGCATTCATTCCCCCTGATCCGTCTCCCTGAGGGATTACAACCGCGTGCCGCACTCGGATATTCATTTTTTCCCGTGCTTGTCATGCTAAATCGTGCAGGTTACTTTGGCGAAGACGCCGTTGCAGAAATCAATGCGGGCATCGAAGAAACTATTGTGCTGTTAAAAAAGAAATCTGCTATCTATGCACAGCCCGGCGCGAAAAATCCCGCGCTCGCGCTCGCGGAAAAAATGTACGGAAATATTCCCGTCATCTATTCCCCCGCTGAAACGTTTGATACGGTAGGTGTGCGGTGGCGTGGACAAATGCACGAGAATGCGAAAAATCTGGCGTTTGCAAACGTCCTGCCCGAAATGAATCACAATGAAATAGAAAGTTGGCACTTCCCTAAGCGGATGCTGAAAAAAATGTTCGTCGTCTTTCTGCGCGATGTGCAGGAGCATTCGCGCGTCTCGCTGCGCTTCGATATTCTCAAGAAAATGCTCGAAGGAAAAATTGCAGGAATCACAGAATGCGAGAGTGAAGGCGAAAGCACGCTCGCGCGCATGTTCTCGCTCATTTATCTCGGCGATTGGGTAAGTTATTATCTTGCAATCCTCAACGGGGTTGACCCTTCTATTATTCCGCACATCTCAAAACTGAAGATCGAATTGGGGAAAGTACTGTGATGAGAAAAACAATGCTGTCAGATTAAAATTGTAAATCCGAGATAAATTCCTCCATCGCGCGGTATACCCGATCCATTTGCATGTCTGTAATGCAATACGGCGGGAGAAAATAGATCACATTCCCGAGCGGGCGCATGATGATTCCTTTCCCCAAGAAAAATTTGTACGCCGTATCGCGTACAGAATTAAAATACGATGTTCCCTCCGACGTTGCAATCTCAACTGCGAATACTGTTCCGGTTACACGCGCTTCTTTTACAAATGGATAGACGCGCATTTTTTCCGCGCATGCATGATGACGTTCAGTGATATGTTGGATGCTGTTTTGACAATCGCCACCTAACAGCAGGTCGAGGCTTCCCAATGCGGCGGCGCATGCGAGCGGATTTGCAGTGTACGAATGTCCGTGAAAAAAAGTCTTGTTTTTATCATCCGATAGAAATGCATTATAAATATTTTCCGAACATGCAGTAACGCCGAGCGGCATAAAGCCGCCGGTTATTCCTTTGGAGAGGCAGATGATATCCGGTTTTTCCCTCAGATAGTCCGTGGCGAAAATTTTTCCAGTTCTTCCGAATCCGGTAAATACTTCGTCGGCAATAGTGGGGATGTTTTTTTCTTTACATATAGCAATCATCCTGTCAAGCGGTTCGGCGCCATACATCAGCATACCTGCAACTGCCATAACGAGAGGCTCGAAGATGAATGCTGCAACATCCTCATGTTCCATTGCTCGCTCCAATGCTGTAATAGAAGCGTTTGCGTTTGTTTCAGCATTATTGCCAAGCGGCACCGGAATGCGAATGACATCGAATAGCAGTGGTGCAAATGGCTTGGTGAATGCTCCCACACCACTGACGGACATTGCGCCGAATGTGTCTCCGTGGTATGCATGCTCGAACGCGATTATTTTTGTTTTTTTTATCCCGCGGTTATACAAGTATTGCACCGACATTTTCAGCGCGACTTCCACTGCGGTCGAGCCGTTATCTGAATAAAATATTTTCGATTGATTAGGAGGTAGAATACTAAGCAGTCGCTCAGCAAGCAATACCGCGCCTTCATGGGTGAATCCGGCAAAAATTACGTGCTCTAATTGCTTTGCTTGCTCGGCAATTTTCTGAGCTATATACTGATTGCAATGCCCATGCAAATTCACCCACCAAGATGAAACCGCATCAATATATGCTTTGCCGTTCTCGTCGAACAGTAGCGCACCTTCGCCGCGAGCTATACCAATGGGCGGATCGGCGGTCAGCATCTGCGTGTACGGATGCCACACGGATTGCCTATCGCGGTCAGCGAGCATCGAGAAGAGTATTTCCCGGTGAATCAATAATATTATGCAAATGATCGCGCATTAACTCCGCATAGCGCCTCACAATGGTGGGAGTAATTTGTTCTTCCAGATTGATTCTTCCGATGACGGGAACATCACAATATTGCAGGATGTAATCTTCAGACGAGGGCGTTTTAATTCCATCGAAGATTATGCCTGCGATATGTAAGCCGGAAACTTTGCAGACTTCGACGGTCAGAAGTGTATGGTTGATGCTGCCGAGGTAATTTTTTGATACGAGAATAACAGGCGCATCTAATTTTTTCATCAAATGAATATTATGCTGTGTCGCATTCAACGGCGACATAATACCCCCTGCCAATTCAACGACAATATGCCGGTTCGTCCCCGGAAGAATAATATTTTCCAAGATGATTTTGATGTCATCCAACGGCGCAGCGGCATGGGGTGAAATTGGCTGCGTTAAGCGATATGCCTCCGGATGGATTTTTGTGTGGGGGTTGCTGATAAGACTCCGTACAACGTCACTGTCCGTACAATCAAGATTTCCAGCCTGCACCGGCTTCCAATAATCTGATTCAAGGGATTCCGTCACTATTGCAGACGCAACCGTTTTACCCACGTCCGTGCCAATACCTGCAATTATGAGAACATTTGAAAGGCTGTGTTGTTTTCCCAAATTGCGATTCATCTTTCAAACCCCATCGCCTGTATCCATCAGCGTATCTATCGCTTGTATTAATTCATTAACTTGCTCATTCGTATTATGCAGATGAATACTGATGCGAAGACGTTCTTTACCGGCAGGAACGGAAGGACTTCTGACAGCGTACACATCAAATCCTCGTTGCTTCAAAAGTTCGGCAATTCTGCCTACGCGTTCGCTGCCGGGAATGATGATGCTTTGCACCGGGCTGACACTATCAATAAGAGTAATGCCATCACACACCCTAAAATTCTTTCTGAAAAACCCAATCAAAGAATGGAGCGCAGTATTATCAAAATCGCCTTCCGTTAACTGCTCATAAGCACATTTAATGGCAAGCAGACTGTGCGCAGGCAGTGCCGTTGTGAAAATGAACGACCGCGCAAAGTTGATAAGATAATCGCGTAATACCTGTGAACCAATGACTGTAGCGCCGTGGCATCCGAGCGCTTTCCCGAATGTATGCACACGTGCAAAGATTCTATCTTCCAATCCGGCGGCATTGACGAGCCCTCTTCCTTGGACACCGAACACGCCCGTTGCATGCGCTTCATCAACGATTACATTGGCATTGTATTTCTCGCTTAATTCAATAATGTCATTTATCGGCGCCATGTCGCCGTCCATTGAGTAGACTGACTCAACAGCGATAAAAATATTGCCACGCGCGCGTTTTAGTTGTTCTTCCAAATTGGCTATGTCATTGTGTAGGAATTTATATCGCGTTGCACGGCTTAACCGACATCCGTCAATAACGCTTGCATGAATTAATTCGTCGGAAATTATCGTATCGTTTTCGCCTGCAACGCATGAAAACAGACCGACGTTTGCATCGTAGCCGGAGTTAAATAATAGTGCCGCCTCAGCGTTGTGAAATGCGGCGATTTGCTGTTCCAAATTCTCTGCAAGCAAAGTATTCCCGGAAATACAACGCGAACCCGTCGAACCGTTGGCGTAGAATTCCTTTTGGAAAAATGCGCGTACCTTTTGCTTTATTTTTTCGCTGCGAGCAAAACTCAGGTAGTCGTTCGAGCAAAAGTCTATCAATTTATCGCTTGCAAAATCAGAGGCAAAGTCATCATTCACTCGAAGAGATCGATAGAGAGACTCCTTCTTTCGCTGTTCAAGTGCCTCATTCAATACGTCATAAATATTGTTCGGCAAAACTTTATCTGGAAAGATATCGACGGTCGGGGGCATTTATGGACAAAAAAGAGAAAAATCCATAGCGGGATAATTCTTATAAAGGAAATATTTCCATCATTTCGGGTTCGGATGCCCCCTCAGTAACACAGGAGCTAGTGTGATCAACATCTTTGAATGCCTTTCGTGGTTTCAGTCCTAGTAATTCAAACATTTGCATATCGTCGGCGAGTGCTGGATTCGGCGTCGTCAAAAGTTTGTCGCCTGCGAAAATTGAATTGGCGCCAGCCATAAAACACAGCGCCTGTTCGGGAACGGTCATTTCCAGTCTTCCAGCAGAAAGACGCACGACGGTCCGAGGCATGATGACGCGCGTCGTCGCGATCATGCGCACCATATCCCATACGGAGACACGTGACGTTTCGCCAAGAGGGGTGCCTTTTACAGGGACAAGCGCATTGATAGGGACGGATTCCGGATGGCGGGGTAACGTTGCCAGTGTGTGTAGCATGCCAATACGGTCACCTTCATTTTCGCCCATGCCGATGATACCGCCCGAGCAAACGGTAATCCCCGCATTGCGGACGTTCTCAAGAGTTTGTAACCGGTCGTCGTATTTGCGGGTTGTGATAATCGCGTCGTAATATTCCGCGGACGTATCTACGTTGTGATTATATGCGTACAAACCCGCTGCTTTCAATTTCTGTGCTTGCACCGGCGATAACATGCCAAGAGTGCAGCAGACTTCCATACCGAGATCGTTCACCGCACGAACCATCTTCAACACTTCGTCAAAATCACTGTTGTCGCGGACTTCGCGCCATGCCGCGCCCATACATAGGCGTGATGCGCCCGCTTTTTTTGCGTTATGCGCGTTCTCGAGAACTTCTTCCACGCCCATCAATGGCTGCACATCAACGTCCGTATGGTAACGTGCTGCCTGCGGACAGTACGCGCAATCCTCCGGGCAGCCTCCTGTTTTGATAGAAATCAAGCTGCTTACCTGCACTTCTGCAAAATCATTGTTGTTCCGATGTACCGTTGCTGCCTCGTACATAAGATCGAGCATCGGACGACGGTAAATTTCCGTAATCTCTTCTCTTGTCCAATTGGTTCTGATTGCGTTGTTCATACATGCAAATTAGAGAATTTTTACCGTGAGTGGAAAGTGGAAAAAACAATGCGACTTGATTTCCCGTGTTTTTCCCGCACTCTTAATATGATTGACATTCTTACGATGAGAAAGTAATTTTGTGCAATGGGATTATTATTTTTCAATGCATTTGGTTTGGGGATGGCTTGCGCCGCTCCGCCCGGGGCTGTGGCGGCGGAATCACTCCGAAGGGGTTTGGTAAAGGGATTTCGTACGGCGCTGCGCGTGCAATTAGGATCGCTCGTTGGAGACGCATTATGGACTGTCATTGCATTATCCGGAAACGGGTTTACCTCGCATAATACGACGCTTCACATCGTTTTAAGCGTTATCGGCTTTATATTCTTAGTGAAAATTTCCTTTGATATGTTCCGTGCCGCATGGCGCGGCACACTGCCTCAATCAAGTGAAAACACGCATACGGGCGCGTTTCGTTCGGGGATGTTCCTTTCAATTGCCAATCCCTATGCTATCGCATTCTGGATCGGTGCAAGCGGTGCGATGGCAGCGCTCGGTGTAAACGGAAACGGCCCGTTTTCGCAGGTTATATTCTTCGGTGGGTTCATGCTTGCGGCGGTGTTCTGTTGTTTTGCAATGGCAGTTATAATAGCTCACGGTCGAAAATATCTTACGACAAAATATTATCGCGCGGTCAACATCGCCTGCGGGCTTTTCATCGCTTACCTGTGCATAAATATTTTGGGAGAGGTGATATAAGAAACAGGAGGATTATTTCTCTGTGGGCGGTACTGGGCTCGAACCAGTGACCTCTTGCTTGTAAGGCAAGCGTTCTGAACCAACTGAACTAACCGCCCGATGTACAATTCTAAGATTTTAAAAATACGAAATTTGATTAGGCTTTTTGAAGAACATACCCGTCTTTTTGATGAGTGGAATTATCGCAAATTGCACAAAAACTCTTATAATATTCACTCAACTCCTCATGTCACTTATAAACCTGCGTTTTAAATAGGTCAACTCTCGGATTTCGATAAAAGGGAATATATATACACACTTACAACCCTCTACTTAGCCTACAATTTTGAATCCGGCAAAAAATAATGACAAGCACTTAATAAGTTTTATAAAATACAAATTATTTCATATTAACCATTCTCTTCACAACGGTTTGATTGTTCCGTATATTTGCAATATGTCATTTCAGGCGCACGAACAGTTCATGCGGCTTGCATTGCGGGAAGCACGCATAGCATACGAACAGAAGGAAATTCCCATCGGTGCCGTGATTGTCCATGAGAACGCCGTCATCGGCAAAGGGTACAATCAAGTCGAGAATTTGCGAGACCCGACTGCCCATGCGGAGATACTCGCCATCACCGCAGCGGCAGCGCATCTGAACTCGCAACGATTGGAAAACTGCACGATGTACGTAACGATGGAGCCCTGTCCCATGTGCGCCGGCGCCATCGTTTTGGCGCGCATTCCCGTGCTCGTCTTCGGCGCATACGACGCCAAAGCAGGCGCGTGCGGTACATTATTCAATATCGTGCAAGATAAACGATTGAACCACCGCGTGAGCGTCATTCCCGGCATTTTGGAGACGACAAGCGCGGAAATGCTCAGCCGGTTTTTTATCACTGCGCGAAAAAAATCGCCTGACTCATCGGGAATACCCGAATCGCCAAAGTAATAGAGTCATATACATTTAATGTAAGAAGTGTTACGATATTTCGTTTTGTTTGTTCAACACAATACCTAACCCAAATTTCGGAATACAAATGCAAAACATGAAACATACCGCGTTTACTATTGCATTCATAAGCTTGCTATCCTTGGCATCCGTGGCGTCCGTGGCGTCCGGTCGCGAGTGTCCGTGCGAACATGCCCCTCCAAACCAAGTTCCAGAGCGTTTAGAGTCGTGCCGGGAACACGGTCATTGAAATACGATATATGTGATAAGCCTCCTTCAACAGTCCAAAAATGAGAGCCGAACGCATAGCCGAGCCCG
>Ga0207048_10114_pt1 | contig 25177 bp, 16 predicted proteins | sample Alteio_BWMinCont_65_FD_153301 | JGI IMG/M metagenome (GOLD analysis project Ga0207048, IMG submission 153301) | Enriched cells from forest soil in Barre Woods Harvard Forest LTER site, Petersham, Massachusetts, United States -... | ecosystem: Environmental > Terrestrial > Soil > Temperate forest >...
AAAGAAGGAGGATCAATCCATGAATGCACGACGTGTGTTTTTGTCTCTTGTGAGTTTGCTATTCCTCTTAGGCCTTTCCCTGCCGGTTTTTGCCGACGAAGACTTCGGTCATCCGAAGGTAAAAGGGGAGAATGTAAAACGGGTCCTGTTGATCAGCATCGATGGAATGCATGCGCTTGATTTCATCAATTGCGCGAAGGGAATCAGCGGTGTGAATGGCGGAGCGCCGTATTGCCCCAATCTTGCGGAACTCAAAGGAACCGGTGTCGATTACCTGGATGCATCCACTTCGAAGCCGTCCGATTCGTTTCCCGGACTGATGACCATCGTGACCGGCGGCTCGCCGCGCACAATGGGAGCATTCTATGATGTCGCCTATGACCGTTCGCTCGATCCGCCCGCGCAGACGACGGGGAACGGAGTGGCAGGGGGTTCTTGCACCCCCGGCGGGGCTCCGGCCGGAACGACAACGGAATACGACGAAGGCATCGATTTGCATCAGAGCTTGCTCAATGGCGGAGCGCCGAGCGGAGATGGCGGAATCAATTCAATCAACCCGAACTTTCTTCCCCGCGACCCGAGCAAGGGTTGCGCGCCGGTTTATCCGTGGAACTTCGTCAGAACGAATACAATCTTCGGGGTCATCCATGCTGCCGGCGGTTACACCGCTTGGTCCGACAAGCACCCGTCGTACTCCTCGGTTTCCGGTCCCGGCAATGGAACCAATATTGATGACTACTATTCGCCGGAGATCAATTCGATTCCGGTAAGTCTGCCTGGCGTGAGTGTGGGCACCATTAGCTGTAATCCGCTGCCCGATCAGACCGCGGTGGCTTCATCGAATGCGTGGACCGATAGCTTTCAAAATATTCAATGCTACGACACACTGAAGGTCAACGCGATCCTCAATGAGATCAATAAGAAGACGCATAACGGTAAGTCGTCAGCTCCGGTGCCGACTGTGTTCGGGATGAATTTCCAGGCAGTGAGCGTCGGGCAGAAGCTGATTGAGAAGTCGCTGAGCCTCACAGGGGGCTATCAGGATGCACAAGGCACTCCGACGCAGTCACTACTCGCCGAAATCGAGTTCGTGGACAGTTCGATCGGAGAGATGGTTGCCGCGCTGAAAAGCCACGGTGTTTACGACTCGACGCTCATCGTCATTAGCGCCAAGCACGGGCAGAGTCCCATTGATTCCGCCCGCTACACGCCTATAACGACGACTGGCCCGGTGACAACATCGCCAGCCAACATTTTGGACAGTGGCGGCTGCTTCCCTACCTCCGAATCGCCGTCCAACCCCACCGGCATCGGGCCAACCGAAGATGACATCTCTATGATCTGGCTGAACAATAACTGCACCACGGAGAGCGCAGTCGCTATACTCGAGTCGCAATCTCCCGCTTCGGCCAATAAGGCCGGTATTGGCCAGATCTTCTGGGGGCCAGGGATCGCACAGCTTTACAACGCACCGGGACTGCCACCGAATGGAGATCCACGCACGCCGGATATAATCGTCACACCGAATATCGGCGTCACCTACTCTGCCAGCACCAAGAAATTAGCCGAGCATGGCGGTTTCGCGCACGATGACGTCAATGTAATGATGTTGCTGTCGAATCCGAGCTTCGGTGCGAAGATAGTGACGAGCCCGGTGGAGACCGCGCAAATCGCTCCGACCATACTGAAGGCCCTAGGACTTGATCCAGATAGTCTTCAGGCCGTCCGGATGGAACACACGCAAGTCCTGCCAGGGCTGAATCTTGAGACGGGAGAATAGTTGAACAAACCTTTTGTGAGACTTGAACATAGGCCATAGGGAGCGTAAACCGCTCCCTATGGCCCCTTAAACCAGGTCTCTAAATTCTCTTTTATTTTAATCGATTCTCTTGACTAAAGTTGTAAGCCCCGCTCGACGCAAGGTCAAGAAAAGATAAACCTGGCCCGTCAGCGCCCCGATAGAATCGATCCCTACATCGGTGAAGCTGGAGGTACGGGAGGGGTTAAAGGCCTGATGGTACTCATCGGATGAGGCGTAGAGGATTGAAAGCGTGAACGCAAGGAGGGCTCGCTTGAAGGACCAGCCATTCCTTCCCTGGTTCAGAGCGGTGAACCAAAGATAGCTTAAAACCGCGTACTCGGTCAGGTGGGCCAGCTTGCGGATCAATAGGTGAGCCAGATGAATTCCGCGCGGGGCCATGTGTGGGAAAAGGAAACGGAGAAGAGGTTCGATGTAGAAGGCTGTGTTTGAAAAGGACCCCACCCCGGTTGAGAAGAAAAAGATCAAGGCCATCCAGAAGATGAGCCATATGTAATAGATCATGGATGGATGAGATGATAAGAATTTACTTTTCATAAATAATTTCATGTGGAATTTACACCTCTCCATTATTTTTCTCAACTATTAATTTCTGTCCATTTGCCCCCATACCCTCATTTGTCCTATAATTGATCTCTGATCAACCGGCTCCTGTCACTCATATCAAAGGAGATGCCGTTATGCAAAAACGACTTTTGGGAAAGAGCGGATTGTCCGTCTCGGCCATCGGTTTAGGCTGCATGGGAATGTCCGAATTTTATGGCAAGCGCGACGACCAAAAATCAATCAAGACGATACATCGTGCACTGGATCTCGGGATCAACTTTTTCGACACGGCCGATATGTACGGGATCGGGCGGAACGAAACGCTGATCGGTCAGGCGATCCGGGATCGCCGCGACCGGGTCATCCTGGCCACAAAATTCGGCAATGTCCGTGGAAGTGACGGCGGCTTTCTCGGTGTGAATGGCAGACCGGACTATATCCGATCGGCATGCGAGGCAAGCCTCCGCCGCCTCGAGGTGGAGGTGATCGATCTCTATTATCAGCACCGGGTCGATCCCGAGACTCCCATTGAGGAGACCGTTGGGGCGATGGCTGAATTGGTCCGGGAGGGAAAGACGCGGTATCTCGGACTTTCGGAAGCGGCACCGAACACGATCCGCAGGGCCCATGCCGTTCATCCCATCTCGGCGCTTCAGTCAGAATATTCGCTCTGGAGCCGGGAACCCGAAGATGAAATTCTTCCGGTTTGCCGGGAACTCGGCATCGGTTTCGTTGCCTACAGTCCGATCGGACGCGGATTTCTGAGCGGAAAGATCCAAAGCATCGACGATCTGGAGGCGGACGACCGCCGGCGTATCTTCCCCCGCTTTCAGGGAGATAATTTTCAGCGAAACCTCGATCTCGTGAAGCAGATCGAGCAGATTGCCGCGAAGAAAAATATCCAGCCCTCGCAGCTCGCGCTGGCTTGGCTTCTGACGCGGGGATCGGATATCGTGCCGATACCCGGAACGACCCGGATTCCACATCTGGAAGAAAACGTCGCCGCAGCTGAAATCCGGCTCACGGCGGAAGATCTGGCCTCCATCGAAAAAATCGCGCCCCTCGGTGTGGCCTCGGGATTGCGGTATCCCGAACCGGCCATGCAGGCCCTAAATCGCTGAGGTTCGTTCCGTCCGCCCCGTCGATTCGACGGTCCTCACTCTCCGATGACCTTGATGATCACCCGCTTCTTCCTCTGGCCGTCGAACTCGGCATAGTAGATCTGCTGCCAGGTGCCTAAGTCGAGCTTGCCCTGTGTGATCGGGACGATCACTTGGTGATGGACGAGCATGCTTTTTAGATGCGCATCGCCGTTCGTCTCGCCGGTTCGGTGGTGATGATAGTCCGGGCCTTCCGGTGCCAGCTTCTGAAGCAATTCTTCGATATCCTGGATCAGCCCCTCTTCGGCATCGTTGACATACACACCGGCCGTGATGTGCATGGCCGAGACCAGAGCCATGCCTTCGGAGGCTTTGCTTTCCGCAACGGCCCGTTCCACTTCCGGTGTGATGTTGATATATTCGCGACGGCGCTTTGTGTTGAACCAGAGATACTCGGTGTACGATTTCATAACGCCTCCGTTAAAAAGTGGGACCCCGTGCGGACCGTTACGCATTATATTTCAATGTATTGTAACAAAACCAGGCCATCGTTTCTTGCCGGGTTGAAAGTATTGACGCTAACAGAGCACTCGGGTGAATGTCAAGCTAACTTCTCCTCTTACTTGACCGCCCTGGACTTTCGGTTATGCTTTATGATAGCATTCCAAAATTTTATACGGCCGTGGTGGCCCGCCTGATCCTGCTAGAGCGGCTCAACCTCGGCTATGTCCCGGCGTCGGCCAAACTTTGAGCTGGGTAACAACGAGAGGAGAGAATCAGATGCCGTCATTTAGTATTGCTGAGTTGGTTCGCTCGCGCACCGGTGAAAATCACATGCTGTACGAGAAGTATGTGAACTTCCAGCTTGCCAAAGTGCTCAAGACGATCGGTTTTGACAGGGTCTACACACGTGCTGAAGGCTGCTCACTCTTTGACAGTGATGGCAACGAGTATCTGGATATGCTCAGCGGGTGGGGGGTCTTCAACATTGGCCGCAACCATCCAACCGCGACGCGCGTGATCAAGGAATTGCTCAGTCTGGATCTGCCGAATCTTGTTCAGATGGATGCACCGCTCCTGAGCGGTCTTCTTGCCGAAGCCCTTGTCAGCCATGCGCCACCGGGGCTGGACAGTGTCCATTTCACTAACTCGGGGACAGAAACGGCTGAAGCGGCCTTGAAATTTGCCCGGTACGCCACGAAACGTTCCCGCGTCGTTTATTGCCGGAATGGCTACCATGGGTTAACTTACGGATCGCTGTCGGTGATGGGATCTGAGTTTTTTCGGGAAGGATTCGGGCCCATGCTGCCGGGCTGTGATGCCATTCCATTCAATGACGTGAACGCGCTGGAACAGGAACTAAAGGCAGGCGACGTAGCCGCATTTATTACCGAGCCGATCCAGGGGGGCGGTGTTTTTATTCCGGATGAAGGCTACCTTCTCGAGGCAAAGCGCCTCTGCGAGCGGTATGGGACTTTGATGGTCCTTGATGAAATCCAAACCGGACTAGGTCGCACCGGGAAATTCTTTGCCTGCTCGCATTGGGGGGTCGTGCCGGACATGCTGCTTGTTTCTAAATCGTTAAGCGGCGGCCTGGTGCCGGTAGGTGCGGTGCTCACACGGAAAGAGATCTTTCGAAAGGTGTTCCACCGGATGGAGCGATGCATCATCAATTCGTCCACATTTGCGGAGAATAACCTGGCCATGGCGGCCGGCCTGGCCACGCTGCATGTGTTGGATGATGAGCATCTGGTCGAGAACGCAGCCAAGATGGGTGATCTGCTTATGCGAGAGCTTGCATGTCTCAAGGAGCAATCCGAACTGATACAAGAGGTTCGTGGCATGGGGTTGATGATCGCCATCGAGTTTGGCAAGCCCCGGTCAATGAAGCTCAGGGTGGGGTGGGAGTTGGTCCACACATTGAGTAAAGGGCTTTTCGCTCAAATGCTCGTTATGCCGTTGTTGAGCAAGCACCGCATACTGACTCAGGCTGCGGGGTATAACATGGACGTGGTGAAGCTTATTCCGCCGTTGAGGATCAGCCAGGCCCAGGTAACATGGTTTGTGAGTGCGCTTTCATCGGTTCTGAAGGAGGCGGAGAAATTTCCCGGAGCACTCTGGGACGTCGGGGTAAAACTAGCCAAGCAAGTGATGGCCTCTTAGTCCGGTTGAATCAAATTAACGCTGCCACAGGATATGAGTTACTTCCAGGGGAACCGCAACGCCGGGCCGGTGCGGTATGACCCGGGCCGTATAGTCCGCCGCCGGACGGATCGCAGGCACCGATGCCCGGTAGACGTAGCCGCCGGCCGCTCCTACCAATTGCCGAACGCGCTTCATTTCCTGTCGCATCAGACCATTGTTCTTGACTACGTCGGCGTAAAGCTCAACTTGAACTGAATCCGGGTCAAGGTCGTTTAGATAGACCTGAACCTCGAATATGTGCTCCTGACCATTAGTCTCAACCTGCATATCCCCGAAGCGCAGCGCCCCCCATTTCAGCTCCAGAGCATGCTGCCAATTGATTATCGGTATGCCCGCCGCACCTTTGTCGGCGGCGCGCTCACGGTAGGCAGCCGCTGCCGGAAGATAGTGTTGCTCGCTGTACTGGCGCACCGAGCGGTTGGCGGAAAAACGAGGTGTCAACCGCGCCATACTTTCCCGCATCCGCGCCACCCAGGCGGTGGGGATGCCGTCCTTGTCGCGCGTATAAAATTCGGGGACCGCTTCCCGCTCGAGCAGATCATAAAGGGCCTCGGCTTCGGCAGCGTCCCAAGCCGGATCAATACCATGTTCCTGCCCGTCACCCAACGCCCAGCCCACTTCAGGCACGTAGGCTTCCGCCCACCAGCCATCCAATTCCGACAGATTGATGCCTCCATTGACGAGCACCTTCATCCCGCTCGTTCCACTCGCCTCCCAAGGCCGCCGTGGTGTGTTAATCCAGACATCCACCCCTTGCACCAGATGCTCGCTCAACGTCATATCATAGTCGCTTAAGAAGATTACATGTTTGCGAGCCTCCGGCCGCCGGATGAAATGCGTCCATTCCTGTATCATGGCTTGGCCTGCCAAGTCCGCCGGATGAGCCTTGCCGGCAAGGATGAGCTGCATCGGGTGCTGGGGATTGGTCAACAGACGAAGCAGGCGCTCCGGATCGTTCAGCAGAAGATTCGGTCTCTTGTAGGTCGCGAACCGGCGAGCAATACCCAGCGTCAGCGTGTTGGGATCAAACAGATGCGTTGAGACGTCCACTGCTTCGGGAGGCGCGCCTGATACGGCCAGCTGCTGCGCCAATCGCTTGCGGGCATAATCGACAAGAGATTTGCGAGCGGCGGTGCGCATCTGCCAGAGGCTGGCGTCGGAGACGCGGCGAATGTCCTTCTCCAGAGTTTCCATCATTCCTAACCAGTGGTCCTTTCCACAAGCCTCCGTCCAAAGATTCCTGGCCGCCGGCGAGTCCCAACTCGGCGTATGGACTCCGTTGGTCACATGCCCGACCGGCACTTCGTCCTCCGGCCACCCCGGAAAGAGAGGCGCAAAAATGCGCCGGCTCACTTTCCCATGCAGATCACTCACGCCATTGACCACCCCGCTCCCGCGAATCGCAAGATGTGCCATGTTGAAACTTTCCGATGAGTCATTTGGGTTCTGGCGGCCCAGCGCCAGCAAATCGTGGAGTGTTATACCGAGCCTTTTCTCGGCATAACCACGGAGGTATTGCTCGATAAGCGCCGGTGCAAAACGGTCAAAGCCTGCGGCCACTGCCGTATGTGTCGTGAAGAGATTGCCGGCTCGCGTGACGGCCAGTGCTACTTGGAAGGGTTGTCCCGTCTCTTCCATGAAACTCCGGGCGCGTTCCAATACGGCAAAGGCCGCATGCCCTTCATTCAGGTGGCAGACTTCCGGCCGGAGGCCGAGTTTTTCCAGGAGCTGCCATCCGCCGATCCCAAGAACCATCTCTTGCATGAGACGCAGCTCCGGCCCGCCGCCATAGAGCACGCTGGTAATCCCTCGATGAGCTGGAAAGTTTGCCGCGTCATTGCTGTCCAAGAGATAAAGCTTCACTCTGCCGACCTGGACCTGCCAGGCGCGCAGCCAGACGGAGTAACCAGGCAAGGCGATCTCCAACCGCAACCATTCCCCGTTCTGCTCACGCAAAGGCCTAATCGGTAATTGCCCCGGATCATTGTATGGGAAAAGAGCCTGCTGCGCTCCGTCTTTATCAATCACCTGGCGAAAATAACCCTGCTGGTAGAGTAGCCCCACGCCGACCGCCGGCACGCCCAGATCGCTGGAGGCTTTGAGCTGATCGCCGGCCACATTGCCAAGGCCGCCTGAATAGATGGGGAGAGCTTCGTTTAACATAAATTCCATACAGAAGTACCCGACGCATGTCAGGGGAGACTGCGAATGATGTTGCTGGAACCACGCGGGCGTCTCCGCCATGCGACGCTTAATTTGCACAAGATCATCGATCTCTTTGCGAAAAGAAGGATCGGCCAACACGCGCTGGAGCTGGGCACGCGAGACGGTCTGCAAGACGACCCAGGGGTTATGAGTGAGATCCCACAGCGTTGGATCAAGCCGCCGCCACACTTCATCGGCGTAACGATTCCACGACCAGCGCATATCGAGGGCAAGCTCGGCCAGGGAATCGAATCCCTCAACTTCTGCAGATAGAGAAGTGTATATCGGATTTCTGACGCGTCTTTCGTTGCTCATGGTCTATTTTTTATTCTCAAATAATATAATCCGTTTATCTCTGAGAGAAAATTACACGTTTTTAAAGAACCTGTCAATCGTTTGTTAGGGGAAAAAGCTCCTTTTCCTTGAAACTCCGTCTCGTTTTCGGTTATGATAGCGTTCGCTAATTTTATACGGCGGTGATGATCCCGTGATGATACAACGATGATGCAACAATGATCAAGATGACAAGAAAGTTATTTTACGGTATCGGGCTCGGGTTTGTGATCTTGCTATTGATCGGTCTGCTCTGGGCCTGGTCTGTTGTCAGTTCGCTTCCGGATGTCTCCAGTCTTCGTAATTACAAGCCACAGCCTGTGTCGGAGGTTTATGACCGGAATGGACGAGCGATTCTCCAGATCCCACAAAACCCATCTCACCTCTGGGTGCCGCTCTCCGAGATCTCGGAGTCGCTGCAGATGGCCGTAATCACAATGGAGGATGATACCTTCTTTCAACACAAGGGCATTAATTATAAAGAAACCTGGAACGCCTTTAAAGAAGATCTCAAAAAGGGAAAATATAAACGCGGTGGAAGCACGATCACGCAGCAGCTTGCCAAGAATCTATTTCTTTCGAAGGAGAAAACCCTTACACGAAAATTGAAGGAATATTTTCTTGCCCGGAGGATAGAGGAGATCCTCCCCAAGGAGCGGATCTTGGAACTCTATCTCAATGAGGCGGAATGGGGAGATAAAATTTACGGCGCGGAGCCGGCCGCTCGTTTCTACTTTGATAAACATGCATCCGAGCTCAATTTGCCGGAGAGCGCTCTCTTGGCCGCGATGCTGTCGAATCCACATTACTACAATCCCTTCAAGAATCTGGAGCGTATCCAGAATCGGCAGAAGCGGCTGTTTTCTCTTCTCCGAACCGATCACATGATCAATGATGAGGAATATCAAGAAGCCTTACAGGCGCCGCTGGTTCTGCAAAACCCCGAGGTAGCACCGCAGCCGAAAGCGGCCATGTCTTCTTCAAAGGATTCCCCGCCGCCGGCATGCCACCTTCGCCTGCTACAGGACTATCTGATCAAGACTTATGGACAGACGCGGCTTACAGGAGGAGAACTTCGTCTCAGGACGACATTAGATCTGCCGCTGCAACGGATGCTGGAAGCGGCGGCCCGGGAGGCGGACGTCCCGATGAACCCGGCCTCGCCATCGCTCTTCCTGGCGGTGAAGGAAGGGGATGTGACACGCGGCCTGATCTGCGTTGAGACGGGAGAGATAGGCATCAAAGTGATCAACCATCTCGAGCAACTCAGTCCCTCCACCAAGAGCGACATCTTTTCGTTTGAAAACCTTGAATCGTTCCGCTGGGAGCCTCTATTCCCCATACAGGCCCCAGCCGTCTCAGCTCCGTAGAAGTTGAAGAACCCCACCCCAGAGGGGCGAGGATTCTTCGATCCGTATGGAAGGGATCATATTTAATTCGCTCGCTAACCTTTCCCTAAAGGCCGAGGATTGCGCTCGCGATGCGTGTTCAACGGTTTTTCCCCTTGACAGAGAGACGAAAGAAAGCTAACCTGATTTCCAGTATTAAGTAAACGATGGTACTCTTAGGCGGTATTCTTAAATGACGAGAGATACCGCTTGGTAACGGAGCCGCGAGTCAGAGAGTGAGCGACCGGTGGTCAGTTTTAAAAAAGCTTCTGAAACGGGTCTCCCGCTCTTTTTATCTTAGCCTGATCATCCTTCCTTCGGAGACCCGTCAGCAGGTCTCCCTCGCTTATCTTTTCTGCCGAGCCGCTGATACTATTGCCGACACGGATCTTCTCCCCGCATCTTCGCGTTTGACTTATCTTTCGTCTCTACAAGGTCAGTTCCGTTCCTCTCCGTCATTTTCCGCAATTGGGAAGATCAAGGAGAGTTTTGTCCCGCTTCAAACCCACAAGGCGGAACGAGCTCTTCTAGAACATCTTGAGGAATGTTTCCAGGCGTATCTTCTCTTCTCTCCGGAGGATCAGGAGCTGATCCGGTGGCTGGTTCTGACGCTGACCCACTCCATGGAGATGGATCTCAATTGTTTTCCCTCGGATGGGTCGGCTCCGCAAGCCCTCCCCGCATTTTCTGATCTGGATCTCTACTGCTACTATGTGGCCGGGTGTGTAGGAGAGTTTTGGACAAAAGCCCATCGTCTTCATCTTTCGTCGTTACAGAACTGGGATGAGAAAAGTATGTGCGAAAAGGGGATCCGGTTTGGAAAAGGACTTCAGATGACGAACATACTGCGGGATCTGCCTCGGGATTTAAGACTCGGCCGGTGCTACATTCCGGAAACGATGCTGAAGGAGCAAGGACTTTCCGCCATGGAGCTTCTCTCTCCACAAGCTCTTCCTCGTCTGAGGCCGCTCCTTCACTCTCTCATCCGCCAGACACTGGAACATCTTGACCGCGCCTGGGAATACACGATGGAAATTCCCCGTCAAGAACCGCGCTTACGCCTTGCCTGCCTTTTGCCGATCCTGTTAGCGCTCAAAACCCTGAAACTTGTTGCATCGTCCGATCAGCTTCTTGATCCATCTGTTTCTGTGAAAATCTCCCGTTTGGATGTGTACAAGACAGTCGGCTTGGCCCTTTGCCTTGTCCGGTCTAACTCTCTTTTGACGCACATCTTTAGAAGACTTCGGAACTCCATCTCCATAACCGTCTCAGCCTTGTAGAAGTTCGGCAATCAATTCCACATGTGCGGTCTGCGGAAACATATCCACGGGCTGGAGTTGGCCCAGACGATAGCCCTGTTCGCAAAAGCGTTGAAGATCTCTGGCCAGAGTGGCCATCTCACACGAGACATAAATAATCTTTGAAGGGACCAGTTGAGAGGCGAGATCAACCGCGGTCTTACTCAATCCTTCGCGCGGTGGATCTAAAATGAGTCGGTCGTACTTCTGACCTTCGGCCAGACATTGTCGGAGACCTTGTTCCGCATCGGTGCAAAGGAACTCAATTTGCTTCACCTGATTAGCCTCCGCGTTGAATTGCGCATCCTCAATTGCGATTCGATTGGCATCTAGCCCCCGGAGATGGATGGAACGAGCGGCGACCGGCAGGCTTATTGTCCCGATCCCGCAGTGAAGCTCTAAAACCCGCTCATGACCTGCGAGGTCCGCCAGGCGGATCGCCTGCTGGATTAAGAGATCGGCGGCCTCGGGATAGATCTGTGAGAAAGAGCCTTCGCTGATCCGATAACGATATTCTCCAAAGCGTTCCTCAACGAAATCTCTACCGAACACAAGCCGTGGTTCATCGCGCGGTGAGAGAACGAGTCCCGCCAGCGAGCCGATCGCCTCTCTGAACCGGTTGTATAAGGTCTCGCCCGTCTCTTTGAGATCGTGCAATGCATGCAGACGGGTATCGAGCAAGAGACGGATCAAGACTTCTCGGGTGGCGGCTGATAGATTGAGATGGACAGAGGTTAATCCAATGGCCCGAAAGCGCTCTTCATTCAGTATCTGCTCCAAGGGTTTTAGAATTTTATTCAGCTCCGGGTGAAGCACGAGGCACTCCTCGACCGGGACATGATGATGACTGCCCTCCCGATAGAAGCCAAGCCGGACCTGTTGATCCGTATAACGGACCTTGAGTTGGGTTCGTGTACGGTAGCCGTAAGCGGAGGGCGGAGGGATTATCGGCTGCAGGTTAATTTCGGTAATCCGCCCTATCCGATGGAGCGCTTCACGGATCAGGGCGTTTTTAATCTCCAGTTGATTCGAATCTTCTATATGCTGGATCTGGCATCCGCCGCATTCTGAGTAGATCTTGCAGGGTGGAGAAATTCGGTGGGGTGACGGATGGGTGACTTCTAACAGTCGGGCGAAGGCGACGTCTTTCTGGATCTTTTGGACCTCCACCTGTACAGTCTCGCCGGGCAAGACCTCGGGGATAAAGAGCACACGGCCTTCCTGCCTTGCAAGGCCGTGTCCGCCGTGAACGAGCTTTTCAATCGTGACCGTGAGACGGTTGCCGGGGCGGAGTTGCATAGAATTGATTAACTTATTTGGTTGAGGTCTGCAATTGTTCCTTTCGCTCACTCACCAAATTTTTGACCCAACTATGGCTCGGTCGCTCGAATCGTCAAACTCGGCCTTCAGCCTCGGACAGTGCCTATTCGCCCTTTCAGGGACGCTTCCTTCGCCAAGATGGGTGCCCAAAAATTTAGTAACGTTCGCTCAAGAAACAATTGCAGCATGGTTTAGCCGTTTTCCGGTTTGATCTCGATTCCCAGGAGTTTGATCTTCCGGTGAAGGTGGCTCCGCTCAATCTGGAGGTCTTCCGCAGTTTTGGATATGTTCCAGCCGTTTTCCTTGAGCCGTTGCGAGATAAACTCCTTTTCAAAGACGGCCCGGGCCTGGCGAAGCGGGAGGTGGTCTGAGGTCTTGGGAGCGCTCATCAGTTCGGCCGGAAGCTGGCCTTCAAAGAGCAGTTCCAGGTCTTCAGGCGTGATCACGGGGTGCGGAACCAGAATCATCAATCGCTCCACCATGTTTTTCAGCTCTCGAACATTTCCGGGCCAGTCATAGTGAGTTAATAACTCCGCGGCCTCTTTCGTGATCTGCTTGGGTTTCAGCCCCTGTTCCTCCGCCGTGAAGGCGATGAAATGCTGAATGAGGAGAGGAATGTCTTCTTTACGGTCGCGCAGCGGCGGGACATGGATCGGGATCACGTTGAGACGGTAAAAGAGGTCTTCCCGGAAGTCCGCTTTTTTGATCTCCTCCTGAAGGTTTTTATTCGAGGCAGCAATCACCCGGACATCCGCCTCGATCAGCTTGGTCCCGCCGACCCGCTGGAAATGCTGCTCCTGAAGCACCCGCAAGACCTTTGCCTGGGTGGCAAGGCTCATGTCGCCGATCTCGTCTAAGAACAGGGTTCCGCCATGGGCGAGTTCGAAACGGCCGCGCTTCATGGCCATGGCCCCGGTGAAGGCGCCCTTCTCATAGCCGAACAGCTCGCTCTCGATCAAGGTCTCCGGGATCGCGGCACAATTCACCTCGACAAAGGGCTGATCCGCGCGAAGGCTGTGTTGGTGGATGGAATGCGCTACGAGCTCCTTGCCGGTTCCGTTTTCACCTGAAATCAGGACCCGACTCTGAGTCGGGCCGGCGGTCCGGATGATCTCCTGGAGACGCTTTATGGGGAGACTTTCTCCCACCAGGGTTTGTTGCCGGCTGATCCTGGCCCGGAGGCGGAAGTTTTCCTCTTCCAGTCGCTGCTCATGGAGGGCATGCTTGATGACCAGTGTGACTTTTTCAAGCGACAGCGGTTTTTCGATATAGTCATAAGCGCCGAGCTTCGTTGCCTTGACAGCGGTTTCAATCGAGCCATGACCGGACATCATCACGACCAGCATCTGGGGATAGAGCTCCTTGATCTTCTTTAAGGTCTCCAGGCCGTCTTGTTCCGGCATCCAGATATCGAGCAGTATCAGGCGCGGTATATCCTGGCGGAGAAGCCGGAGCGCTTCGGGTCCGTCTTGGGCGATCAGGACGGAAAAGCCGGCATCTTTTAGCACCCCTGAGAGGGTCCTCAGTATGCTGGGCTCATCATCTACAACGAGGATCGTATCGCTCATGTTTGAGTCACGGGCAGCTCGATAATCACGGTAGCACCTTTTGGAACGTTGAGGGTGATTCGGATCTGGCCGTTGTGATCATTCACGATCCGGTTGACAATCGCCAATCCCAGGCCGGTTCCGCTTTTTTTCCTGGAGAAATACGGGAGGAACAGTTTATCGAAATCTTCCGGATCAATGCCTGCACCGTTATCCGCGATCTCCAATCGGATTCGATGCCGCTTTGGATCGTACAGAGTCGAGATGATCAGACTCCCTCCGCCGTTCATCGCTTCGATCGCGTTTTCGAAGATGTTGACAAAAGCCCGCTTCCACTGTTCCCGATCCAGCATCAGGGTCGGGAGATCCTCTGCGTATCGGGTTTCAAACTCCACATCGCGGTGCGCTGTCTTGTAGAGACGGATCACTTCGTTTAGGATCTCGTGGAGATTCTGTGGACTGGGGCGCGGAGACGGGAAACGGGCGAAATTTGAGAACTCGTCCACCAGCGTCTTGAGACTGTTGACCTCATTGATGATCGTGCCCGTGGCTTCATCGAAGATTCCGTCGAAATCCGGTGAATGCTCAAAGAACTTTTTACGCAAACGTTCGGTCGATAGCTGAATCGGCGTCAGAGGGTTCTTGATCTCGTGAGCGATCCTCTGAGCTACCTCCTGCCAGGCGGCCACCTTCTGGGCCTTGAGAAGTTCGGATAAATCTTCAAACACCATCACGACGCCTAGAGATCGGCCTTCGGGATCTCTCAAGGCAGAGAGATTGAATCGCAATGTGAGGGGTTTCTTCATTACCTCCAGATGGATCTCTTCCTTCAGATCATCTTTTCCTGACCGCTTAAATTTATCTAAAAGCGTCATAAGCCGGTCGAGTTGACGGCTTTGAAAGGCATCCCGGGCGCTCTTGTCCAGGATCTCCTCTGCCGTGAGTCCCAGAATTTGCTCCGCAGAGCGATTGCAATTCGTAATTCGTCCCTGAGCATCCAGGGCTATGACACCCGTGGCGATCTGCTCAAGGATCGTTTCCATGTAAGCCCGGCGCCGATTGATCTCGATATTCGATTGACTCAAAGAGAGGTTGGCCTCCTCCAGCTGGGTCTTTCCGGTCTTCAGGTCCGCCGTCATCTTGTTAAAGGAATCCACCAGCATGCCGATCTCGTCGTTGGCCTTGACCTTGATCCGAAAGTCCAGGTTTCCCTGGGCCACAGCTTGAGTTCCTTCGGCGAGTTTGGTGATCGGGACCGTGATACTTTTGGCCAGGTAGAAGCCGAACCAAGTGGCAGAGAACAGGATCACAAGGGTGATGCATAAGAAGATGATAAGGTAACTCCACTTGATCGGATTCTTGAAGGCCTTGAGTTGCTGGTAGTCTTCAAAAGACTGCTTGATTTCTTCCATTCGAGAAATCACGGTTTCGGGTATTGAGGCCTCGACCACCACAACACCCAATATCTCGCCTGCCTGCCGATCAGGCAGGGAAGACAACGGAGCCGTCCGGATCGGAAAGATCCCCCGGATAAGGTCCCCTTCTTCCGGTAAAGTGGCGGTCTTGATCTCCTCTCCCCGGAGCGCTTTTTTTAAGAAATCCTCGGGGGCATGGATGACGGACGCGACGGGCGTTTGGAGACCTGTTGCGTTTGCCCTGATTTTAAGATCGGGACCGTAGACCGCCGCCCGTTCCAGGCGATACGCCTCCACTTTCTTTTTCAAGGCATCTTTAAGCACTGAATCACTCTGCTGCATAAGACCTTCCGAGGCCAGTGAGGTGCCCAGCAACCGACCAAAATGGAAAACGGCATCTTGGCGGTCCTGATAATAAGACCGGGCAACCTCAAGAGAATTGTTCACGGGACGTTCCACCTGGATACTGAACCAGTTGTCAATGCTGCTGGTGAGGTAACCACTGGCGGCAAAGAAGAGCAGGAACGCCGGAATGAGCGAGAAACCGACAAACGCGGCCACGAGCTTGGTCCGAAAACCGGAACCGATGAGCCGCTTGCGTCTTTCAAAATAAAGTTTGATCAGGTTACGGGACAAGAGCAGGCAGAGAAGGACTCCCAAGATTGTGTCCACATTGATCAAGGTCACGACCAGAATATTCGTAGAGAGGGAGGAGGGTCCTTCCATCCCTCTGAAGAAGAGGAATGTCAGTGTCAAGCTGACGATGAGGCATCCGGCTGTGATCAGGATGCCCAGTAAAAGATGACGATGTCTCCTAACCTCCAATTCGGCCTGAGATTCTGAGGAAGGTCTGTCTTGGGTTGGACTCATGCGACTTTTATTTCCCAGTGTCGGCATAGAACGGCGCCGAATCAGCCCAGGGTGTATCGAGTTCCAGGACCGGGACGAAGAAGAGGATATATCTTAAATAAAAAGGGAGCCGGTTTGCCTTCATCTGCGCTTTGACCCTGACATAGTAGGTCTCTTTGGGCTTGAGCATCTTTACGTCGGCTATTTTAACATTATCAATTTTTGAGATCAAATCCACCATCTCCTGAAAATTTTCAACGATACTGTTGGCCGCATCCGTCTCATGACGGACGTGAACACGGTACTGTTTTTTTAAGACATCATACTGGATCGTGTACTTGATCGTCTTGGCGAGCAACTCTTCATCGAACCAGGCAGGCTGCCGTTTCATCAGCAAAACGTAATAGAAGAGATCTTTGGGTATCCCATGCTGGATGTCGTTTGCCGCTTTGCCCTGCATGGGCTGGAGAAGGCTGGCCGAGACTAAGATCTCGCCTTGTGGAGCGGTCTTGACGGTCAAATCGGAAACCCGTTCATCTGCCGTCCATCCCTCTGTGACGCCGAACCAGAAAAACTGAAGCAGGACGAAGAAGCCGAGCCAGAAGAGGATTCTTGGGGAGAATATTCGAGCATTCACGCGGCCAGTCACGGGGCCAACCCCTTCTGCCATGCGGTTTGAAATTCCTGGTAGGAGATGAAGAATCGATCCTCGAAGGCCTTGTCAAAATCACGCTGACGGGAGAGATCCTTGAGCAGCGACTGAATAGCAAACATTCCGTATCGATCTATGAGGTACTTCACGGCAGAGTAGCTTTCGGCATAGGAAAGCCGTGAGGTGGCCTCATCCATGTTCATAAAAGAACCGTGAAGTGCCTGGAGTGAAATAAGGCTGTTGGTGCGGATCGCTCCCTGTATGGGAGAGTCCCAAGCGGATGAGGATACAGAAGACGAGGACGCCGGGTCCCCTTTCTCGAAGTTTAGGGCGAGCCCCTCATTCAGCCAGGTGGGGACATGACCGTCTGTCAAGGCATAAACGATGGCATGCGTGTATTCATGATGCAGAACGCGGTTTAAGACCTCCGGCGAGAATCCGGCTCCTTCGGTTGGGATCCGGATCTTTCCGTCAAAGAGCCCGCCGGTCCAAGCGGGTGTCCGAGTGATGTCGCGGAACTGCTGGTCGGAATAAAGAATCACCGTGATCGGGCTCTCCGGATAGTAAGAGAAACTCTTTCCGATATCACCGTAGGCCTCTTCGAGTATCCGTACCACTTGATCCGCGACATCCCGTTCTTCATGTCCTTCAAATTTGACCGTGAAATGGATCGTTGCTTCTTGCTGGAACTGGCTCTGGACCTGGTGTTCCCGTTGGAGTTTTTCAATGACTGATGGAAGATTGGGATCACGCGGCACGAGCTGAAGCGCCTTTTCAAAATAGCCCAGCGCCTCATCGAGTTGATCGTTCTGGTAGGCAATCTCACCCAGGAGTTTGTAGGGAGCCGACTCGTTCGGGGCAAGGCGTAACGCCTTCTCGGCGGCCTCTTTGGCCTGGGCCTCTTTTTTCAGACGGTGATAACTCACGCCTAAGCCGAAGTAGAATGAAAATTCCTGGGATTGAAGTGTAATCGCGCTCTGGAAACCGGTTAAGGCGGTTTCATACTCCGCCTGATCAACTTGATTCCAGGCGATCCGCGCCTTGGCATAGGCCAGGTTCTTCGTGAAGACCGGGTTTGTCGGGTCCAGTTCATGGGCTTTCCCGAGCAGCGCTGCGGCGGCCTCATATCGCCCCGCCTGGAACTGTTCTACTGCTGCCTGATTTTCCTCCATCCCGGCCTGTCTGCCCCCTGATGATCGGTCATCTCCCTCGCTGAGTCTTAAGGGCGGGAGGTCCGAAGAAGGCTTGATGAGATTCAGTTCAACCACTAAGTCTCGACGAGTAAAAGACCCGCCTGTTGTTCGGCTGGGAGGTTCGTTTAAGGTGGAAGACCGATCCGAAGTGGCGGATCGGGCCTCTCCGGCATGCTCCCGATCCGCGGGAATCGGAATCCGAAAGAGCTGGTAGGCGATAAGGCCGATCAGTCCTATCACGATTGCCACTAACGCAAGGGAGATCTTCAGCCCTGCGGCTTCCCGCATCCCGGTGATCTTCTCTTCTTTATTGGATGGGCGAGTCACTCTTTTATCTCTCCTCAATCTGATACACGAGTCTGATCCCGCGCTTGTCTTCGGAGAGCGTTGACTTGAGGTCTATTTGAGCTGATAAAAAACCGTTCTGTGCGTAAAGAGCCAGGAGGTTGAAACGGTCCAGGTATGTCTGACCTTCATTGTAGGGCATACCTTCCGCAAGAACAATGGCCTTGCGGAGGTCTTGGTCCGACAACGCCGAGTTGCCGGAGAATAAAATCTTCCGTACGATGACCTGTGCGCCTTCCTTGATCTGAAGTGTGATGTACATCTCGGATCGATCCTTGTTAAAGTTAATCGCTTCTTGAACGCTGGCCTCAAGGTACCCCTTGCTGTGGTAAAGCTTCAAGATAGATTTTTTATCATTGTCCAAGGCCGCCCGATTCAAGACCGTTGACGTGAAGAGGCCTGACTCCTTGGTACTCATGAGTTTTTTGATCTCTTGCGAGCTGACGATATGATTGTCTTGGATCGTGATTTTGTTAATCGAAACCCGGTTGCCTTCTGAAATCTTAAATTTCACCTCCACGATGCCTGAGGTCGGATGGTTTTCAGCTTGATCATCGAACTGTTGTTCCACTTTTGCAAAGAGATAGCCTTTGCTTTGGTAAAACCCTTCTATTCTTCTGGCGCTCTCTTCCAAAACGCCGGCATCAAAGCTTCGTTCCTCCCAGACGAGAAGCTGTCCCTTCAAAACTTCCGCAGGAAAATTTGCGTTTCCCGTAAAGGTCACCTTAAGTTGGATGCCGGCGTCTATCGGAAAACGGATCACCACCTCGTTGGTGTTTTCATGGTACGTGATGTTGGGTGGACCGATGGTTGCTTTGAGATAGCCTTCCTTTGTATAGAACTGCTCCAGAGCTTTGAGATCGTCTTCCATCTGGTCTGTCTGGTAGGGTCCGCCCGGAGTTGTTTTGATGATGGTCTTGAGCTTTGCCGGTGGGAACACAGAGTCGCCGTGGAACTGGATGTCGCGAACCCGAGCCCTTTGGCCTTCCTGTATTTCCGCAACCAGGATTACCCGGTTCTCTTTCTCAATCGTGGAGGTCTCAGAGACGATCCGGGCTCTCAAAAATCCTTGTTGGCGATAATAGGTGACGAGCCGTGCCAGGGCAGCCTTCCATCCCGCGTTGCTGAACTCATCACCGGTTTTTACCTGCATTACCCGTTGAAGATCATTTGATGGAAATGTCCCGTTCCCTTTCAGCCGGATCTCGGAGATGGGCGGTTTGTCTACGAGCGTGAAGGTGACCTGGATCCCATCCGCCTTGGGTTCGATCTCGATCAGGATGTCCCGGAAATCCCCGGTCCGATACAGTCGTTCAAGACCTTGGCGGATACGCGTGGTGGAATAGGGTTCGCCGATTTTTATTCCCGTGATCTGCTGGACGTCCTGGCTGCTGAATCCACGCGGAGAGATCACAGCAATGGATCGAATGGGTTTGCCTTCGCTGCCTGCCTGTTCTACAGGCAGATCTGCAGGTCGGGCCGGCTGGAGGAGGGAAAGCCACACGAGAACCGCCCAAAAAATGATTCTCAGAGGCCATTTTAAAAAACCGGTTTTCTCTGTTAGATGGTAGCTGCTCAAGCCTTTGATTCTATCCTCACCACAATCTCATGGCTCATGCCGTTTTCCGGATCCCGTTCACCGATTAATACACGATTATCTCCTATGTTTTGTTCGATCCGGATGAGATGCTCTTCGGAGGTTTCGAGATTCACCGCATAGATCAGAAAGAGCTTATCTCCGATGAGTTTCTTTGCAATCGCAAAGCGCGGGGTTTTGCGACTGCCGCCAGGATCAGAAGAGGGCGGCATGAAAAAACGGCCTGTTGTTGCGAGAAGACGACGCTGCAGCTCTTCCGGGATCAGGAGCGGTGCCTCCGCAACGCCGAGACCCGGGGTCAACTGGGTAACCTCCTTAGCGGTTTTCCCAACCAGAAGCAGAGCAACGAGGTCGGTCTCATTGAGCGGGGAGTCAGAGGTAAGGTTTACTCTGAATTTATCCGGCGTGCCGGACAGGCGAATCGTGATACGATTTTTGCGGATCTCCGTCTTGGCCTCGATCTCAAAAACAGGCTTGGGCCGTTCCGGATCGATGAAGTCCACCACCGCTGTTGTGACCTTAAATTCATTCTTCCGGAAAAAAACTGATCCCTCCTGCGCCTCGATCCTCCCCAAAAGGATTGGGCGGCTCAGCGTGCCTCTCAGAACCAGGTCTACCTGCAATGGCAGTTTAGCGACGTTATTGTTTAGCCAGATGTGGTCTTTGCCCGAGAGGTGGATGTTGAGGGCGGTGTCTCCGAAGATCGGAACTTCTCCGGATTTCGGAACCTCCGGTTTCGCCTCCAGCGCGGAGACCGCGGCGGCCTGGATATTGGCGCGCTTCCCATAGAGGGCCCGTTTGATCGTGATCTCACCGCGAAGGTCTTTCGCGTCGGGCGTTCCCTGGAAAACCAGCGTCCCGTCCATGGTGGTATCGAACCCATAGAAAGAAGGGATAGCGAGATTGGTGACATCCAGCAGCAGGCCGAAGCTTTCCACAGTGAGGTTCTTGAGTTCAATCTTACCGCTTCCTTCCAGATGCCCTTTGTTTATCTCTCCGTCCAGAGATTCGAGAAGGACGCGCCGCTCATCGAACGAGATCCCTAAGGAATGGACCAATACGGTCTGGAAAAGACCGCCGGTGCGGATGGTCCCATCCCGGAGGATCAGGCCGCCCCGAAGTTTCGGATCCTTCCATTGGTTATAGAGCCGCATCGCGAGATAGGTTTTTCCTTTTCCGTACGGGATCTGGGGTGTGATCAATTGGAGAAGGCCGAGATCGGCTTCTCCGATAAATATGAGATCCATCTCTTTCTCAAAGCGTACGGTCCCCAAGATAGTCAGAGAGGTGCCTTCGCCTTTGAGTTTGAAAGATCGGATAGCGAGCTGTCCCTGCGCATAGCCAACATCAATCTCTTCGTCATTGTTCACCTGGTAACCGGCGAGGTCGAGCGAGAGGTTGGATAATCGGGCTTGGACCTCCGAGTCTTTAAGATTCTCCAGGTCTCCGTTCACGGTGAAAAGCCCGCTGGACTGCATCTGGATTTTGGTCACCGAGGCAGGATACCAGAGCGCGATCCAGGGATCCAACCGCATCTTCGTCACGGCCAGTTCGGTATTAAACCGAAATGGAGAGCCAACCTGTAACGTACCTTGAAGCTTCAAGCCTGCTTCTGATGAGACCATCACCTTTGCCTCATGCTGGGCTACAAGCAGTTCGATGCGGCCTTCGCCAAGTTTAAGCCCGGCATAGTTCATATCCTGCAGCGTCACCTGTGCTGAGACCTCGGGGTTCTTTAGGTTTCCGGATCCATGGGCCGTGATCGGACCGTGGCCTTGAAGAGCAGGCAGTTTTTGACGAAGCCATTCAAAGTCTTCCAGGTGAAAATTGCCGGAATGAAGGCGTGCGGAAAAATGACCGTCCATCGTAAATGATCCGATCCCTTCCATCACGCTGCGTCTCGTCTTGAGCGAGATCCGTGTGATTCGGAGCTGATCATCCGAGAGCTTCATGCTCACCTCACCCGCCTGTATCGGTTGATCCAGGATCACCCCCTGTGTCAGGGTCAGGATGCCTTCCGCCGATAACGCTTTGGAATCTCTTTTCAGCTTGACCTCTCCCGAGAACGGTGTGGTCATCGGGAACTCTTTTTTAAAGAGGGCCAGGAGGTCTTGGGGATCACCGTGATGAAACCGGATCTGAAGATCGAACGCCGACCGGGCCTGGCCGGACTTCAGGTTCAATTTGCCCTGTCCTGTTGTTCGGCTTTCTCCGTGCCGGATCTCGCTCTGGGAAAGCGCGAGCAGCGAATGGTTGTACTGGAATCGGCTGGAGAGCGAGCCCAAGGGATGGTTATGGATCTGAAGACTTTTGAGCGCAATCTCGCCTTGCATGGAAGGATCGGCGAGATTGCCCGCCAAATTGGCGGTCACGGTTCCTTGCCCGTCCAGCTCCGGAAGACCCAGGGACGCTGCGATCTCGTTGAGCCGTTGTGTATTGAGATGGGCCGTAAACTGGATGGCTTGATCCGGGTGGATGCTCCCGCGAATAGTCAGGGAGGATTGGGGAGTTTTAAAATCGGCTTGGTTGATTTCCCACAGACCCTGGGCGGTGTGAAAACGAATAGTGCCCTCTTGGACCGCAGCAAGAAGAGCTAAGGGGGTTGCCACATCAGCGGCGGGAATGTCCGATGGATGATCCTGAGCTACGGTCAACCAACCGTCTCCGCTCAAGGCGGCGATTGCCATTCCGGATCCTGCAAGGGAAAGTTTTCCGGACAGCATCTTGCCCTTAAAGAGCTCAGGCGGGGACACATCGTGATGCGCCCCCGCAGGGGATTCCGGCGTGTTTTGCATGCTTAAATTAAATTGCGGGAACAGAACAAACGTCAGCGGTTCGGCGTGGAGCTTCTCGAATTCCAATGACAGATCAAAGCTGGGAGGAGATTCGGCAAGTCTTAACGAGATGTTTCCCTGTGTCTTGCCCTCCAGCAGGCCGCCCGTAAGATCCGTGATTGTGAGGACCCGGTCCTGATAAGAGAGCAAGGCGGTTGCATCGCCAATCGGTTGATGATCCAGTACCAGCCGGTGAAGCGAGACCGGTCCCTTGATCGCGAGGTCCGGGTAAGATCCTGTGACCGCTCCGATGAAACGGGCCTCACCGGTCCAGTCGCGTTTCAGATCAAAAAGCTGCTTTATGAGGGTTACGGAGGCGACTGTCTCAAAGTTGATCGCTATCGAAACGGGGCGATCCATCTTGACCGTTCCATGAAGCGTTGTTGAGAAGAGCTTTGATGAGATGGAAAGACGCTTGACCTCCAGATCGCCATGACGCAGCAGAAGGGCCGCTTCCAGATGATCCACCGATCCGCTCCACCGCGGATCGGTAATCTGGATAGACTCTGTCTTAAGGCTGATTCTGAAAGTTTGCATCAGGAGATCCGGTTCGATCAGCGAGGAAAGATGGCTCAATTCCAGGTGCGGCTCCCCATCGGGCCGGCTTACGAATAGATGGCCATTTGAAATCTCGACCGCACGGATGGCCAGGTGCAGCTCTCTCTTTTTCCGGGTTTCCGGGGTCCCCGAGGATGAATCCGAGGCGGAACTGTTTGCAGGAAAAAGCTGCTTAGGAAATGTCCCGGAAAGATCAGAGGACTCAACCAGATGAACGACAGGCTCGGTCAAACTAATTTTATTGATCACAAAAACTTCGGTGAGGAGAGACCAAGGGCTGAACGCAATCTTGGCTTGGGCTACGGTCAGGAGCGGCTCCGGCAGTTTGGACTGGTGGCTGAAGGTCAAACCTTCCAACAACAAATAAAATGGGAAGAGCTGAAGCCTGACCTGCCGGACCTGAACCGGGCGACCTGTGAGAGACTCAAGGGATGAGACCGCAATTTCTTTTAGCTTTCCCGAATAGAGGCCCCGGTAGAGCAGGACATTGGCTACGATGACGAGAATGATCAGAAATACAATAAGAATGGTGATCCATTTCTTGAACAAAGGGGACTCCTTGTTTGAAACGGTCCTTACGGAGAGGTTGGTTATTCCCGCGCGCTCGCCTCAACAAACTTCATCCGCTTTCTTGACTACCGACTAAAAATTAACATAATTCAGTCGGGTTTGCAAGAGAAGAAGGATGAGCATCGAGTTCAACGGCCAACGTGGAGCCTTGCCAGTTTGTGCAAGATCAGCTATACTTATTTACAAGCAATGCCGATAGCACTCCATTTTTAGTTGTTATCGGAGACGCGGCGATCCTCTCGCTGACTACTCTGTGATTCCCGATACATGTTTTACGCTGTGTTCAGTAGAAGGAACTACGTATGTCTACGCAGACCGGCACCGTCCAATTTATCCGACTGAGATTCGCTTCGAAGGCCGCCGTCAGCATCGTGATCCTGATCAGCGGGCTTACACTGACAGGCTGGATCCTCGACCTTCCCCTGCTCGAGAGCCTTTTGCAAGGTCTAGCACCGATGAATCCTGTCACAGCGCTTACCTTTATCTTGTCCGGCGCCGCTTTCTGGTTGGTGGCAGAAAACGCGCCGGCCAATCGAATGCTTCGCCCGATCGGTCAAGTTTTAGCGCTCCTGGTGTTGCTCATAGGAGGACTCAAACTCGGCGGCTACCTGGCTGGGTCGGATCTCGGCATTGACCAATGGCTGTTTAAGCAAAAGTTGGGACTGCCAGGTTCTATGCTATCCAGGATGGCGCCCAATACGGCCTTAAGTTTTGTTTTGCTGGGTCTGGCCCTGATGCTTCTGGATTTGAAAATCGGTCGCGGCGGGTGGCTGGCCGAATACCTTACGCTGTTGGCCGCGTTCAACGCGATGCTGGCTCTGCTCGGCTATGCCTATGGCGTTGCTTCCTTTTATATCGTCATCGCCTATACGCCGATGTCTTTCAACACGGCGATGTCCGTTTTCATACTCTGCATTGGCATTCTTTTATGCCGCCCGGACCGGGGGGTGATGTCGGTAATCACGAGCCCATATACTGGCGGGGTCCTTGCGCGCCGTCTTCTGCCGGCCGCCATCTTTTTCCCGATCCTCATAGGCTGGATGAGACTGAAAAGCCAGCAGGCGGTTCCGTTCAGCAGTGAATTCAGGTTCGCGCTATTCGCGATTGTGACGGCCGCCATCGCGTCCGCTCTGCTGCTCTGGAGCACTTACACAATGGATCGGTCGGATATCGACCGACGGCGGGCCGAGGCGGCGCTTCGAGCCAGTGAGCAGCGAAATCGTCAGATCATCGAGGCCGCCTATGACGCCTTCATCGCAGTCAACGCAGACGGCGTGATCATCGATTGGAACACTCAGGCCGAGGCGATATTCGGCTGGTCGCGCGGTGAAGCGATTGGCCGTTCCCTGGCTGAAACGATCATTCCGCTCCGATATCGCGAAGGATACCGGAAAGGGTTTCAA
>Ga0207048_10115_pt1 | contig 25039 bp, 29 predicted proteins | sample Alteio_BWMinCont_65_FD_153301 | JGI IMG/M metagenome (GOLD analysis project Ga0207048, IMG submission 153301) | Enriched cells from forest soil in Barre Woods Harvard Forest LTER site, Petersham, Massachusetts, United States -... | ecosystem: Environmental > Terrestrial > Soil > Temperate forest >...
GATTGTCACTATAATCAATTGACATCACTTCAAGAAATCGAAAATTTAACACAATTGCAAACATTGAATTGTTCTGGCAATCAATTGACATCACTTCAAGGAATCGAAAACTTAACACAATTACAACAATTAAATTGTTGGTATAGTCAATTGACATCACTTCAAGGAATCGAAAATTTAACACAATTACAACAATTGTATTGTTCTGATAATCAATTGATATCACTTCAAGGAATCGAAAATTTAATACAATTACAACAATTTAATTGTTCTGGCAATCAATTGACATCACTTCAAGAAATCGAAAATTTAACACAATTGCAAACATTGAATTGTTCTGACAATCAATTGACATCACTTCAGGGAATCGAAAATTTAACACAATTACAAATATTATCTTTTTATGATAATCAAGTGACATCACTTCAAGGAATTGAAAATTTAACACAATTACAAGAATTATATTGTAATAAAAATCGATTGACATCACTTCAAGGAATTGAAAATTTAACACAATTACAACAATTGTGTTGTTATGATAATCAGTTGACATCACTTCAAGGAATCGAAAATTTAACACAATTACAAATATTGAATTGTTATGATAATCAGTTGACATCATTACCAAACTGGTTATATTTTTGTCCGAATCTTGAATATATATTGTGTGATCCTGAAATACCAAATTCGTTACAAAGAATTTTAAACATACATCAAATCAAAAATAATCATACGATTTACAATGATGGCCAAAATGTTCATGATTCAACAGTTCAACAATCTTTTAGAAAATCATTAATGTGTCTTTTCAATGAATAGAAATTCAATGCAAAATCATTGAAAAAAACATCAAAAAAAGATTGAAATTTAAACTGTTTGAAGTCAGTATTCTAAAATATTGAATATTAAAAATGACGTTAGTATTTGAAACAAACCCTGCTGAACTGGAAAAATGCAGAAAGGAATTTTTAGACTGTCAATATTTGCAGGAGATAACCAAAAGACAATTACAAGAGTACACAGATAATCCTGACCAACACAGTGTTTACTACGTAACTTTTGCAGATGTATTCATCAGAGTGTGGAAAAGAATCATGAGACATCCAGAAAAGGTGGAGATATTAAAAAGATTAGATGAAGAAATGAATGATGCACTATGCATGTGTTTTACAGGAAGATTAACACGTTTGGTAAATGTTTTGTCAGGATTTTATCCTGATATTGAAATACGCATAGGCACAAATGAACAAATATCTAATATTATTATTGGATTGAAAAGAAAATATGGAAACTCAGAAACTGAAAAGGAAAAACTCAAAGAAGAATTCGTTAAAGAAATGAAAGAAAGAGATTATGACCAAGAAACTATTGATGAATGGAAATCTTATTTAGATGATTGATGATATCTTCATCACTTATCTATAGATTTACTATCGTTGTGTGACATTTTTATTTATGAATTGGATGATTGATTGAACTTTGCTTTAGCAAAATGCGAAGCATATGAATGAAATTCACATGAACGAAAAAAATGAATATTTGAGTAATTGCATGTTCAAATCGATTATTTGATAGTATTATTCTGATATGACTATGAGTCTAGTTGAGGTAGATTGGATTAGCCAAGTTAAGAGATACGAAAGTATTGCTATGCTTATGGGACAGCATCTAGTACCACCAGAAGTACTCTCAAACTAATTGATGCGACGGACAATATTGATAAATTTAATAATGGTGAGAATACTGCTTTAATGTATGCATGTGCTAAAAAAACAAACTGATATATCTCTCAAATTAATTGATAAGATGGATAAAGTTGACCAAATTGGCGAAGGCGGATGCACTGCTCTAATTTGGGCATGTCTTAATGGATTATCAGAAGTGGCTTTCAAACTAATTGAGAAGATGAATAAAATTAACCAGGTTAGTAATCTCGGAAGAACGGCTTTGTATCGGGCATGCATTAGGGGATTATCCGATGTAGTTTTCAAGCTAATTGATAAAATGGATAAAGTTGACCAGATTGACACCTATGGACGAACTGTTCTAATGGTTGCATGCGACGAATGATTATCTGATGTGGCATTCAAACTAATTGATAAGATGGATAAAGTTGACCAGATTGACAACTATGGACGAATTGCTCTAATGGTGGCATGTCTGCGAAGATTATCTGAAGTATCTCTCAAACTAATTGATAAGATGGATAAAGTTGACCAGGTTAACCGCTTAGGAGGTATTGCCCTAATTTATGCATCGGATAATGGATTATCCGATGTATATCATAAACTAATTGATAAGATGAATAAAAATACTAAACCAGGATGGGCGTATCAAATCCAGCAATATCTGAAATATCTATGTCGCAAATAAAAAATTTTTATATATCACATACTATATGGCAAGCTCAACAATAAGTTTAGAAAACAATAATTTTATTGATTGCAATTATGTCGAGCGAATGGATGAAAATAAATGCAAAGAACTATGGACTGAATTATTATCCAGTGATTACAATATGTTCTTAAAAAGATATTTGGCTGATGATAATAAGATTGATTATCATTATTTAAGGAATTTTGCAGATGGCATATTACGAATATTTTCTCAATTAGAATCTAACATCATTATGGTAAATATTGGTAATTCTCCTGCTATAATTGTTAGAACATTAGAATGTTTGTTAAAAAATGATAAATCTAAAAAAATAGATTTTGCGTATATTCCAATATCTCTAAAAGCAACAAATGTGAAAGATATTGACTATTCAAAATTACATCAAATGATAAAAATTTTTTATGACTTTGACTCAAACAAAACTAATAACATAGTATTGATTGATTATAGGCATGCTGGTAAAACATTTGGTGTATTTCAAAAATATTTTCATAACGAACAAAAAAATGTTAGGGTAATGGATATTGCGGATTATTTTGGTGCTCACGAAATCGTCGGTTTGATTAGCCAAATGGAAGGTGAAAATCGATGTATTAAAAAAAATGATCCATCCAAGTGGAACGATATTATTGAGACTAAATCAACAAAATTCATAAATGAACCAAATATAAAATGCAATAGCATGATTTCACTCATATATAAATTTTTAGTAAATAGAGATGAAACAATCAAAATTTTAGAAAGTATTAACGCAAATTCACCGCTACGCACAAAAGAACAAATAATCAGTGAGACTTTGAAATATGGAATAATATTTCATGACACAATTAGATTAAAATATGTGAATACACAAGGCATCGAAGATGAAATAATATGTACTGCAATAAATAAGGAAGATCTTGATTTTTCATATTATCGTGGTAATATTGACAAAGTTTTAAAAAGAAAATTGATTGTATGTCCATTTAATAAATATTTGCATGATGATAAATTAAATTTGATGCTAAATATTCGTGATTATGCAAAAGCAATTCAATATTATGTATTTAGACATATTATACCCTCTTTCGAAATATATGTAGTTGACATAATAAAATCTGAAAAAATAGAAGAATCTGTATCTCACACATTGACAAATACAAAGGATATATTCATAGTACAATTGCAAATTGGAGAAAAAGTTTTGACTGTCGAGGGCATTCTATATATACTAAAAAATATAGTTATGATTGATAATCTCACAGATACATGCTATGTGACGCATTATAATAATATTAAAAAAATGGATATAAAAGATGATCAAAAAGGAGGTTATTCAAAATATTGTTTATTAACAAATGATACTGCATATTACAAAAAATATATTAAATATAAAACTAAATATACACAATTGAAAGATAAATGATTTAGCGAGCGAATGCAGTTTGTTGAATGTCCAAAAATTGAATAATGGTTGATTTATATGATTAGAATCAAGTGATTAATACTTATGGTCAACGGATGAATGATATGGATATACTGATAGATGCATACATTGAAGGTTGGTTAGATTGCTCGCTACCACGATTTGACAGTAGAAATCATGATATAAATCGATGCGATTTTGATCTTACACAAGCATGTAGATTTGATGATTTAGAGCTTGCACAATTGATGATCAAAAAAGGAGCAACTAATATTGATGAAGGTCTCTATATGTCTTGCGTATTCGGTCGAATTGAATGTGTAAATCTGATGATCAGAAAAGGAGCAACCAGTTTGAATAAAGGACTTTGTATAGCATGTCGGTTTGGTCAATTTGAATGTGCATATTCAATGGTCAAACATGGAGCAAATGATTTTGATGGCGGACTCAAAGCTGCATGCTTACACGGTGATCTTAAATGTGCAGAATTGATGATCAATAAGGGTGCCACTGATTTTAATGGTGGTCTCGGGAATGCATGTTCGCGTGGACGTGTTGACTGTGTGCAATTGATGATCGACAAAGGTGCAACTGATTTAGATAGTGCATTGAAATTAACTCAATTCAAAAGTGAATTCTCACAACGTCATCGTAAATGCGAACAATTGTTGATAGCCAGAGGTGCGAAAGATTTCACTAAATATACTACTGAAAAATATCAACCAGGATCATTGACAGCATTTGTTCGGAATGCCATTGATTCAAGAACATGATTTGGTAGTGACATGCAAACATCGCGTAATGAACAATGTCACCTCGCGACACCATATGATCATGAACGCAAGCCATGAACCTGAATTGAAAAATTAAGATTATTCTAATCTTAATTTTACACTCATTTCGCATCATATTGAAAATGGGAATTTTCAATATTAAATTTCTTTCAGAAATTTTGCTCATTGAGTGTCCTCACGACTCTTTGATATGCGATTACGACAGCGGCGAAGCCAATCTGCGACTTTGTCAGGCAGTATGCTAACAATATCATCCGTTGCAGAATGACGAATAATATCGTGTGTCCATGCAAGAGTGACGACATTGCCTTCACGACTCCGGAGTTTTAAGAATGGACTATCATGAAGCCATGCAGTGACTTCATTATCAAGAGATGGGCATTCATAATAAATGCGATATCTATTGCAGCGAATGTGCCCCGAATCAATATAACCCGCATAATAACTTCCATTAGAGCTCCTGGCGCAAATTTTCTTAGTACGCGGCGTATTGATTATAAAATAACCTGAATCACCGCGACGCGCACAAGAGTCAATCATATCGATGTCAGTTGGGGTCAACTCATATGGCAATTGCATCAGGTTATTGTGCAAGAATTGAGTGCCAAAAGAATCGAAATGTTTCAATATTCAATTTTTTTATATGGACGGATTCTTTTAATTCTGAAAATATTTTCAGAATCACACAGTGAGCAAAATTTCCGAAGGAAATTTAATATCGAAGATTTATCTTCGATATGGTGCGAAATGGGTGTTAAATTAAGATTAGAACAATCTTAATTTTACAAAAAGTTGAAAAATCCAATGTTTGCAATTGTTGGATATACAAAACTAATTTAAATTGGTTGTTAAATGAATATTGCAGGTCCACTATCGTATTATCATTATGGCAATGTGTTCGGAAATAATTTATTGATGTTTGGTGAATATCATGATAGACCAACATGCAATCAACCACATACATTTCACATCACTGATTTGTTGTTAAAACAAATGAAAAAACACAAGCATTCAACATATTTTTTTCTAGAAGGAGCCGAAGTTTGTATTCGAATGCCAAAGCTAATTCTGAGTCCAATAATAAAGGATTTGACTATCAAACTAGGAAAAAAATCACATGTAATACGTGAGTTGAACTATCCATATTTTCATAGTAAAGAGCTTCCCAAAATAGACCATAATAATGTGTTTCATGTAATGGATGGCATCAGCGAAAGTAGACAAATGTATATGCAATTGTATCAACTAGATCAAAATTTATTAATGCAATTGGATACCTTTATTGGTGGATTTTTAATACCGTTTTATAAGCACACAATGCATACTTTGAATGAAACTACAAGAAGTGAATGTATCTTGCGCGACATTCATTTAATTGTTTCAGTGTTGATAAAATTATTAACCAAACAAAATATTACAGTATTGATGTACTATGGTGCAGCTCATATGTATACAATACATAAATTTTTTGAATGGATTGGCATTATGCCGGATATTTTTGATGATTTCCAATTTCGTATGGGTGTAACTAACCTGCATTATAAACCTCTGGGATGTATTCACGGCGTGCATTATCCGCGATTGATGCCACCTCTGTTCATCGCGTGATAACACACATATTTAATCCAATTGATGTATCTAGCAATGAAAAAAAAATTGAAAAATCCAATGTTTGTAATTATTGAATACATCAAACGGATTTTAATTGATTGTTGAATGAATATCGCGGGTCCAATATTATATTATTATTATGACAATATGTACATGTTCGGCGGAAATCGTTTGCTGATGTTTGGTGAAATGCATGGTCAACGAGCATGCACTCAACCACATACATTTTGCATTACCGATTTGTTGTTAAAACAAATGAAAGAACACAAACATTCAACATATTTTTTTCTGGAAGGGTCTGCAGAAATGACATATAGACCAACAAAGAGTCCAACAATGAAAGATTTGGCTATCAAATTGGAAAACAATTCACATGTAATACGCGAGCTAGAATATATATATGCATATTATTCAATGTTTCCTAAAATAGACTATAATAATGTGCATCATATGATAGATAATATTAACGAAATGAAGCAATCACGTATACAACTATATCAAATAGATCAAAATTTAGCAATGCAACTAGATGCATTTATTAATGGATTTTTAATACCATATTATAATAGTATGAAAGTGGAAGAAACCTTAAGAAGTGGTTGTATCTTGCGTGACATTCATTTAATTACTTCCTTATTGATAAAATTATTAACCAAACAAAATATTATAATATTGATGTATTATGGCGCTGGTCATATGTATGTAGTACATAAATTTTTTGAATGGATTGGCATCATGCCACATGCTTTCGATGATTCCCAATATTCCATGCGCCAATCTGACCCAAATTATGAACCTCCGGGATGTATTCATGGTGTATATTATCCGCATTTAACTAACCAACATTATGGATTTCCAGGATATATCCATGGTGCATATTATCCACAATTGATGCCACCTCTGTTTATCGCGCACTAACACATACGCAATCAAACGAAAAATTGATGAATCAAATATTCTGAACATATTAATATCAGTGGTATGCACCATACAATGGCAGCTAATACTTGTGGCATATGTCTAGAACCTACGGCAAATGATATTTGGACTATGCCGAGATGTCTTCATCAATTTCATCGTCAATGTATTCAAGCCTGGATGTCAGTTAATCCTGTTTGTCCAGAATGTCGCATACCACTCAATAATGAACCACTTTCTATTGTACCAATGTCATCTGGTACATATGACAAGACGCCATTATTGCCAGCAGATACGAAAATATACTCACAGCCTATATATGTGAATCCATATGATATTCCCAAGCAAGTAACTACAGTACCAATGCATCCTCGTGTATATGATGGTTCGATGCGTATGATATCACAACCATCATTATGGTCTACAAATATTGGTATGATTCCATCTCAAGCATATTACAACCCATATGGCATGGTAAGACAGCCTGATACATATGGCAGAGTTGCACATACTAATACAGATCCCATGACAGTTCACACGTTTGCAAATAGGAATCAAAATTATGATGTAAATCATGATATTCGTTTTTTCTGATAAAATAAATGCATTTGGAATTCACCATAATTCATATGATCATCATTGAACTCGCATGCAAAGCGATCATACAATGTTATCAGATGGAATTGCGAACGAAGTACATTAAAAGTTGATTTATAAATTGATTAATAAATATTAAATAATTATTTGGTATTATACAAATGAGAATAAAAGTCAAATATATTGAATCAGCAGATTTGCTAGATTTAACTATTTTATCATTTGATGAAATACCAAATAAAGAGAACATTTGTTGTATAGATTGTTCTCAGAATCAATTGTCATCATTTCAAGGAATCGAAAATTTAACACAACTGCAAATATTAAGTTGTTCGAATAATCAATTTACATCACTTCAAGGAATCAAAAATTTAACACAATTACGAGAATTGTATTGTTCTGGTAATCAATTGACATCACTTCAAGGAATCGAAAATTTAACACAATTACAAAAATTAGATTGTTATTTCAATCGATTGACATCACTTCAAGGGATCGAAAATTTAACACAATTACAAAGATTAGATTGTTATGATAATCAATTGACATCACTTCAAGGAATCGAAAATTTAACACAATTACGAGAATTGTATTGTTCTGGTAATCAATTGACATCACTTCAAGGGATCGAAAATTTAACACAATTACAAAGATTAGATTGTTATTTCAATCAATTGACATCACTTCAAGAGATCGAAAATTTAACACAATTACAAAGATTAGGTTGTTATGATAATCAATTGACATCACTTCAAGGAATCGAAAATTTAACACAATTACAAATACTAAATTGTTGGAGTAATCGATTGACATCACTTCAAGGAATAGAAAATTTAACACAATTACAAATATTATCTTGTGGTGGCAATCGAGTGCCATCACTTCAAGGGATCAAAAATTTAACACAATTACAAGAATTATATTGTTATTATAATCAATTGACATCACTTCAAGAAATCGAAAATTTGACACAATTGCAGAAATTATATTGTTCTGGTAATCAATTGACATCACTTCAAGAAATCGAAAATTTAACACAATTACAAGAATTATATTGTTATGGTAATCAATTGGCATCACTTCAAGGAATAGAAAATTTAACGCAATTGCAAGCATTATATTGTTCGCATAATCAATTGAGATCATTTCAAGGAATCGTAAATTTAACACAATTACAACGATTATATTGTTACAACAATCAATTGACATCACTTCAAGAAATCGAAAATTTAACACAATTGCAATCATTGAATTGTTCTGAGAATCAATTGACATCACTTCAAGGAATCAAAAATTTAACACATTTACATAAATTATACTGTCAGAATAACAAATTGACATCATTTCGAGAAATCGAAAATTTAATACAATTACAAGGATTAGATTGTTCCAATAATCAATTGACATCACTTCAAGGGATCGAAAATTTAACACAATTACAAGGATTGCATTGTCGAAATAATCAATTGACATCGTTACCAAATTGGTTATGTTTTTTTCCAAATCTTCTATACGTGGATTGTGATTTAAAAATACCAAATTCTTTACAAAGAATTTTGAAAAGACGACAAATCAAAAATAATCATACAATTTATGATAACGGTCAAAATGTTCATGATTCTACAGTTCAACAATCTTTCAGGAAATCATTAATATGTCTCTTCAATGATATTCTCTAAGGCGAATATCATTTCACTTCGTTCATATGCTTCGCATTTTGCTAAAGAAAAGCTCACTCTGTTCACAATTTCATTTGGCACCATTGAGTTGTCTAATTCGATTCAATCATTGAATTTATATACAAAACTATCATACAATGATATCAAATGAAATTGCGAACGAAGTGAGCTTTGCTTTAGCAAAATGCGAAGCATGTGAATGAAATTCACATGAACGAAGTTCATTGAGCGAAGCGAAATGATGTTTGCCGAAGGCAAATATCATTAAAATATCATTAAAATATCATTAAAAATTGATTCACAAACCGGCTGATAAATGTTAAATAATTATTTGGCATTAAATAAATGAGAATAACAGTCAAATATATTGGATCGACAGATTTGATATCATTAACCATTTCATCATTTGATGAAATACAAAATAAAGAGAAAATTTGTGTATTATACTGTCAGGATAATCAATTGACATCACTTCAAGGAATCGAAAATTTAACACAATTACAACAATTATATTGTTCTGCCAATCAATTGACATCACTTCAAAGAATAGAAAATTTAACACAATTACAGGTATTATATTGTTCGTATAATCAATTGACATCACTTCAAGGAATCGAAAATTTAACGCAATTGCAAGAATTACATTGTTACAATAATCAATTGGTATCACTTCAAGGAATAAAAAATTTAACACAATTACAATTATTATATTGTTACAATAATCGATTGACATCACTTCAAGGAATCGAAAATTTAACACAATTACGAGAATTAGATTGTGAGGGCAATCAATTGAAATCACTTCAAGGAATAGAAAATTTAACACAATTACAACAATTATATTGTTATGATAATCAATTGACATCATTACCAAATTGGTTACATTTCTTGCCAAATCTTATACACATACGCTGTGATCCTGAAATACCAAATTCTTTACAAAGAATTTTGGATAGACACCAAATCAAAAATAATCATACAATTTACAAGGATGATCAAAATGTTCATGATTCTGCAGTTCAGCAATCTTTCAGGAAATCATTAATATGTCTCTTCAATGATATTCACTAAGACGAATATCATTTCACTTCGTTCGTATGCTTCGCATTTTGCTAAAGCAAAGCTCACTTCGTTTGCCATTTGGCACCATTGAATTGTCCAATTTGATCCAATCATTGAATTTATACACAAAACTATCATACAATGATATCAAATGAAATTGCGAACAAAGTGAGCTTTGCTTTAGCAAAATGCGAAGCATGTGAATGAAATTCACATGAACGAAGTTCATTGAGCGAAGCGAAATGATGTTTGCCGAAGGCAAATATCATTAAAATATCATTAAAAGTTGATTTATAAATTGACGAATGGATGTTAAATAATTATTTAGTATTATACAAATGAAAATATATGTCAAACATATTGGATCAATAAATTGGATATCATTAACCATTTCATCATTTGATGAAATACCAAATGGAGAGAAAATTTGTTATTTAGATTGTCGTCTTAATCAATTGACATCACTTCAAGGAATAGAAAATTTAACACAACTGCAAAAATTACACTGTACTGGTAATCAATTGACATCACTTCAAGGGATCGAAAATTTAACACAATTACGCGAATTATATTGTGATCGTAATAAATTGACATCACTTCAAGGAATCGAAAATTTAACACAATTACAGGTATTATATTGTGATCATAATCAACTATTATCACTTCAAGGAATAGAAAATTTAGCACAATTACAACAATTATTTTGTTCCAATAATAAATTGACATCACTTCAAGGAATAGAAAATTTAGCACAATTACAACAATTATCTTGTACCAATAATGAATTGACATCACTTCAAGGAATCGAAAATTTAACACAATTACAAAAATTATATTGTTCTGACAATCAATTGACATCACTTCAAGGAATCGAAAATTTAACACAATTACAAAAATTATATTGTTCGAATAATCAATTGACATCACTTCAAGGAATCGAAAATTTAACACAATTGCGAGAATTATGTTGTGGTGGCAATCGATTGTCATCACTTCAAGGAATCGAAAATTTAACACAATTGCAAACATTGTATTGTTGGAATAATCAATTGACATCATTACCGAATTGGTTATGTTTTTTTCCAAATCTCGTACGCATGCGTTGTGATCTTGAAATACCAAATTCTTTGCGAAGAATATTGAATAGACATCAAATCAAAAGTAATCATACAATTTACAACGATGGTCAAAATATTCATGATTCTGCAGTTCAAGAATCTTTTAGAAAATCATTAATGTGTCTCTTCAACGAATGAACTAATGATGTTTGAAAATGAACATCGCAAAAGTTGATTTATAAATTGGCTGATGAATGTTAAATAATTATTTGATGTTGCACAAATGAGAATACACATTAAATATATTGGATCGTCAGATTTAATGGATTTAACTATTTCATCATTTGATGAAATATCAAATAGAGAAAAAATTTATTATTTAGATTGTTCATATAATCAATCGTCATCACTTCAAGGAATCGAAAATTTAACACAACTACAGGAATTACATTGTTATTCCAACCAATTGACATCACTACAAGGAATCGAAAATTTAACACAATTGCAAATATTAAATTATTCGAATAATCAATTGAAATCATTTCAAGGAATCGAAAATTTAACACAATTACAAATATTAGATTGTACTTTTAATAAATTGACATCACTTCAAGGAATCGAAAATTTAACACAATTACAAAAATTAGATTGTTCTGGCAATCGATTGACATCACTTCAAGGAATCGAAAATTTAACACAATTGCAAACATTGTGTTATTGGAATAATCAATTGACATCACTTCAAGGAATCGAAAATTTAACGCAATTACAAATATTAGATTGTCATCGTAATCAACTATCATCACTTCAAGGAATTGAAAATTTAACACAATTGCAAAAATTATATTGTTGGAATAATCGATTGACATCACTTCAAGGAATAGAAAATTTAACGCAATTACAACAATTACATTGTTCTACTAATCAATTGACATCACTTCAAGGAATCGAAAATTTAACGCAATTACAACAATTACATTGTTCTAATAATCAATTGACATCACTTCAAGAAATCGAAAATTTAACACAATTACAAGGATTACATTGTCAGAATAATCAATTGATATCATTGCCAAATTGGTTATGTTTTTTGCCAAATCTTCTATACGTGGGTTGTGATTTAGAAATATCAAATTCTTTGCAAAGAATTTTGAATAGACGACAAATCAAAAATAATCATACAATTTACAATAACGGTCAAAATGTTCATGATTCTGCAGTTCAACAATCTTTCAGGAAATCATTAATATGTCTCTTCAATGATATTCACTAAGGCGAATATCGTTTCACTTAGTTCATATGCTTCGCATTTTACTAAAGCAAAGCTCACTCCGTTCGCAATTTCATTTGGTCTCAAAAAGGATATCAGCCATTTGCCCGGACATTTAACTTTTATCGATATTCGCTTTGAAAAATCAATATTATTCTAATATTGATTTTACACTCATTTCGCATCATATCAAAGATAGGGATCTTCGATATTAAATTTCTTTCAGAAATTTTGCTCACTGATTGATATTTTAATAAAAATTATTTGCATGTATTAACATTTTTTATACGTATGTATATATATGACAAAAATAATTGATCCAAATAATAATGGACTAATTACAGGAAAAATAAATACAAATAGTAGTGGTGGTTATTATGATTTTGCATTAAATTATATAACATCGAGCAATCTAATAAATAGTTCTGTTGTTTTTATAGCTAAATTAGATATTTCTGGTAATCAAGTTTATTTTAAAATTGCCGGGAATCCAAATTCTGTTTCTTCGGGAATTAACATCATTGCAGATCAAAACGGTAATGCGCTGGTTACAGGTCAAATCCAAACAAATAATATTGGAGGTTATTACGATTTCGCATCAAATCACATAATATCAAGTAATCTATTAAATAGTTCTGTTGCTTTTGTAGCTAAATTGGATCCATCTGGCAATCAGGTCTATTTCAAAATTGCTGGAAATCCCCCTGTTGTTTCCCCTTCTACATTATCTACTTCGGGAAATAGTATTGTTGCAGATCAAGACGGTAATGCATTTGTTACCGGACAAATACAAACAAATAATAATAGTGGTTATTATGATTTCGCATCAAATTTTATAACATCAGGTAATATAGAAAATCAATTCGTAGCTTTTGTAGCAAAATTAGATATTTCTGGGAACCAATCTTATTTTAAAATTGCAGTTGGATCAACCTCAAACACTATTCCAAACCCACTTTCTGATTCTTCAGGAAACAGCATTATTATAGATAAAAAAGGTAATGCATTGGTGACCGGAACACTTCAAACAAATCAAAGCATCGATTATTATGATTTTGCATCAAATCATATTACAACAAATAATCTATCAAATAGTTCTATTGTTTTTATAGCTAAATTAGATAGTTCTGGTGACCAATCTTATTTCAAAATTGCTGGAAATCCAAATTCTTTTTCATCTGGAAAAAGTATTAGTGTTGACCAACATGATAATGCTGTAATCACAGGACAAACTGAAACAGATATGTTTGGCAATTATTACGATTTTGCATTAAATCATGTGACATCAAACAATCTCAAAAATAGTCTGGTGGCTTTTGTATCTAAAATAGATGCTTCTGGCAATCAATGCTATTTTAAAATTGCTGGAAACCAGGCGATGACATTTCCTTCTCCCGGTTCTATTGGAAACAGCATAGATGTAGACCGAAACGGTAATGCATTGGTAACCGGACAAATATTTATTCCAATGAATAATACCAGTGGTTATTGCGATTTTGCATCAAATTATATAACATCAATTAATCTGCTAGCGAATACATCAGATAATTTCATAGTTTTTGTTGCTAAATTAGATTTTTCTGGTAACCAGCTCTATTTTAAAATAGCTGGAAATCCTAATTCCATGTCTTTGGGAATCAGTATTGTTGCAGACAAAAACTACAATGCAATTATCACTGGACAAATTCAAACAAATAGTAATGGTGGTTATTACGATTTCGCATCAAATCACATAATATCAAGTAATCTATTAAATAGTTCTGTTGCTTTTGTAGCTAAATTCGACATTTCTGGTAACCAGTGCTATTTCAAAATTGCTGGAAATTCTGATTCTTTTTCCATAGGAATTAACATTGTTGCAGACAAAACCATGAATGTAATAGTTTTTGGACCAATCCAAATAGATAGTATTGGTGGTTATTATGATTTTGCATCAAATCATGTATTGTCAAGTAATCTGACTGGTATGACTATTGTGGCTTTCGTATCTAAACTAAATAAATCTGGAAATCAAAATTATTTCAAAATTGCTGGATCTTAAATTACAAACAGTGAGCAAAATTTCCTAAGGAAATTTAATATCGAAGATTTATCTTCGATATGGTGCGAAATGGGTGTTAAATTAAGATTAGAATAATCTTAATTTTACAAACAGCAAAATGCGAAGCATATAAATGAAATTCACATGAACGAAGTTCATCAGTTCATTATTAAAAGTTGATTTACAAATTGACTGACGAACGTTAAATAATTATTTAGCATTATGCAAATGAGAATAAAAGTCAACTATATTGAATCGACAGATTTGATATCATTAACTATTTCATCATTTGATGAAATACCAAATAAAGAGAAAATTTGTTATTTAGATTGTTCTCGGAATCAATTGAAATCACTTCAAGGGATAGAAAATTTAATACAATTACAAGAATTAAATTGTCATTATAATAAATTGTCATCACTTCAAGGGATCGAAAATTTAACACAATTACAAGTATTATTTTGCTATGACAATCAATTGACATCACTTCAAGGAATCGAAAATTTAACACAATTACAAAAATTAGATTGTGATCGCAATCAATTGACATCACTTCAAGGAATCGAAAATTTAACACAATTACAAATATTGAATTGTTGTATTAATCAATTGAAATCACTTCAAGGAATCGAAAATTTAACACAATTACAAATATTGGATTGTTCATGTAACCAATTGACATCACTTCAAGGAATCGAAAATTTAACACAATTACAAAAATTAGATTGTTATGATAATCCATTGACATCACTTCAAGGAATCGAAAATTTGGCGCAATTACAAAAATTAAATTGTTCTAATAATCAACTGGCATCGCTTCAAGGAATCGAAAATTTAATACAATTACAAACATTATGTTGTCATTGCAATCAATTGACATCACTTCAAGGAATCGAAAATTTAACACAATTACAAGAATTATATTGTCGTTATAATCAATTGACATCATTGCCGAATTGGTTACATTTTTTGCCGAATCTTATGCACCTATTTTGTGATCTTGAAATACCAAATTCTTTACAAAGAATTTTAAACATACGTCAGATCAAAAATAATCATACAATTTACAATGATGGACAAAATGTTCATGATTCAGCAGTTCAACAATCTTTTAGAAAATCATTAATATGCCTCTTTAATGATATTCGCTAAAGCGAATATCATTAAATGAAGTTCATTAGTTTATTATTAAAAGTTGATTTATAAATTGGCTAATGAATGTTAAATAATTATTTGGTGTTATGCAAATGAGAATAAAAGTCAGATATATTGAATCGACAGATTTGATAGATTTAACTATTTCATCATTTGATGAAATACCAAATAGAGAGAAAATTTATTATTTAAATTGTTCTTGTAATCAATTGACATCACTTCAAGGAATCGAAAATTTAACACAATTGCAAATATTAAGTTGTTCGGATAATCAATTGAAATCACTTCAAGGAATCGAAAATTTAATACAATTACAAAGATTACATTGTTCGTACAATCAATTGACATCACTTCAAGAAATCGAAAATTTAACACAATTACAAAAATTAAATTGTCATTATAATCAATTGGCATCACTTCAAGAGATCAAAAATTTAACACAATTACAAGAATTATATTGTTCTGGCAATCAATTGACATCACTTCAAGAAATCGAAAATTTAACACAATTGCAAATATTAAGTTGTTCGGATAATCAATTGAAATCACTTCAAGGAATCGAAAATTTAACACAATTACAAAAAATATCTTGTCATTATAATCAATTGACATCACTTCAAGAAATCGAAAATTTAACACAATTACAAGAATTAAGTTGTTATAATAATCAATTGACATCACTTCAAGGAATCGAAAATTTAGCGCAATTACAACAATTATATTGTTCCAGTAATCAATTAACATCACTTCAAGGAATAGAAAATTTAACACAATTACAAGAATTAAATTGTCATTATAATCAATTGACATCACTTCAAGAGATCAAAAATTTAACACAATTACAAGAATTATATTGTTCTAACAATCAATTGACATCACTTCAAGAAATCGAAAATCTAACACAATTGCAAATATTAAGTTGTTCGGATAATCAATTGAAATCACTTCAAGGAATCGAAAATTTAACACAATTACAAAAAATATGTTGTCATTATAATCAATTGACATCACTTCAAGAAATCGAAAATTTAACACAATTACAAGAATTAAATTGTTATAATAATAAATTTACATCACTTCAAGGAATCGAAAATTTAGCGCAATTACAACAATTATATTGTTCCAGTAATCAATTAACATCACTTCAAGGAATAGAAAATTTAACACAATTACGAGGATTGTATTGTCGAAATAATCAATTGACATCGTTACCAAATTGGTTATGTTTTTTACCAAATCTTCTATACGTGAGTTGTGATTTAGAAATACCAAATTGTTTACAAAGAATATTAGACAGACATCAAATCAAAAATAATCATACAATTTACAACAATGGTCAAAATGTTCATGATTCTACAGTTCAACAATCTTTCAGGAAATCATTAATATGTCTCTTCAATGATATTCGCTAAGGCGAATATCATTTCACTTCGTTCATATGCTTCGCATATTGCTAAAGCAAAGTTCGCTCCGTTCACAATTTCATTTGGCATCATTGAGTTGTCTAATTCGATTCAATCATTGAATTTATATACAAAACTATCATACAATGATATCAAATGAAATTGCGAACGAAGTGAGCTTTGCTTTAGCAAAATGCGAAGCATGTGAATGAAATTCACATGAACGAAGTTCATTGAGCGAAGCGAAATGATGTTTGCCGAAGGCAAATATCATTAAAATATCATTAAAATATTATTAAAAGTTGATTTATAAATTGGCTAATGAATGTTAAATAATTGTTTGGCATTATACAAATGAGAATAGGAGTCAAATATATTGGATCGACAGATTTGATATTATTAACAATTTCATCATCTGATGAAATACCGAATAAAGAGAAAATTTATTATTTAGATTGTTGGGACAATCAATTGACATCACTTCAAGGAATCAAAAATTTAACACAATTACAAAGATTGTATTGTCATCATAATAAATTGACATCACTTCAAGGAATCGAAAATTTAACACAATTGCAAGAATTATATTGTTCATATAACAAATTGGCATCACTTCAAGAAATCGAAAATTTAACACAATTACAAACATTATGTTGTCATTGTAATCAATTGACATCACTTCAAGGAATCGAAAATTTAACACAATTACAAAGATTAGATTGTCATTGTAATCAATTGGCATCACTTCAAGGAATCGAAAATTTAACACAATTACAAAGATTAGATTGTAGCAATAATCAATTGACATCATTGCCGAATTGGTTATGTTTTTTACCAAATCTCCTATACATATATTGTGATCCTAAAATACCAAATTCTTTACAAAGAATATTGGATAGACGCAAAATCAAAAATAATTATACAATTTACAATGATGGTCAAAATGTTCATGATTCTGCAGTTCAACAATCTTTTAGAAAATCATTAATGTGTCTCTTCAATGATATTTGCTAAAGCAAATATCATTTCACTTCGTTCATATGCTTCGCATTTTGCTAAAGCAAAGCTCACTTTGTTCGCCATTTCATTTGGCACCATTGAGTTGTCTAATTCGATTCAATCATTGAATTCGCACACAAAGCGATCACACAATGCCATTAGATGAAATTGCGAACGAAGTTCATTGAGCGAAGCGAAATGATGTTTGCCGAAGGCAAATATCATTAAAATATCATTAAAATATCATTAAAAGTTGATTTATAAATTGGTTAATGAATGTTAAATAATTGTTTAGCATTGCACAAATGATAATATACATTAAATATATTGGATCGGCAGATTCGATATCATTAACCATTTCATCATTTGATGAAATACAAAATAGAGAGAAAATTTGTTATTTAGATTGTTGTGTTAATCAATCGTCATCACTTCGGAGAATCAAAAATTTAACACAATTACAAACATTATGTTGTTATGACAGTCAATTGATATCACTTCAAGGAATCGAAAATTTAACACAATTACAAATATTATATTGTAACAATAATCAATTGTCATCATTTCAAGGAATCGAAAATATAATACAATTACAAATATTATATTGTTCTGGCAATCAATTGACATCATTTCAAGGAATTGAAAATTTGATACAATTACGAGAATTACATTGTTCTGGCAATCAATTGACATCACTTCAAGGAATTGAAAATTTGATACAATTACGAGAATTACATTGTGATTTTAATCAATTGACATCACTTCAAGGAATCGAAAATTTAACACAATTACGAGAATTGTATTGTTCTGGTAATCAATTGACATCACTTCAAGGAATCGAAAATTTAACACAATTACGAGAATTGCATTGTTCTGGTAATCAATTGACATCACTTCAAGGAATCGAAAATTTAACACAATTACAAAAATTAAGTTGTTCCAGTAATCAATTGACATCACTTCAAGGAATCGAAAGTTTAACACAATTACAAATATTATATTGTTTTAACAATCAATTGACATCACTTCAAGGAATCGAAAATTTAACACAATTACGACAATTAGATTGTTGGAATAATCAATTGACATCACTTCAAGGAATCGAAAATTTAACACAATTACAACGATTGTATTGTGATCATAATCAATTGACATCATTACCGAATTGGTTACATTTTTTACCAAATCTCCTATATATAGATTGTGATCCTAAAATACCAGATTCTTTACAAAGAATTTTGAATAGACATCAAATCAAAGATAATCATACAATTTACAACAATGGCCAAAATGTTCATGATTCTGAAGTTCAACAATCTTTCAGGAAATCATTAATATGTCTCTTTAATGATATACGCTAAAGCGAATATCATTTCACTTCGTTCATATGCTCAGCATTTTGCTAAAGCAAAGTTCACATTGTTGGCCATTTCAATTGATTTGTTCAATTTGATCCAATCATTGAATTTATACACAAACAGTGAGCAAAATTTCTGAAGGAAATTTAATATCGAAGATTTATCTTCGATATGATGCGAAATGGGTGTTAAATTAAGATTAGAATAATCTTAATTTTACAAAACTATCATACAATGATATCAAATGGAATTGCGAACGAAGTGAGCTTTGCTTTAGCAAAATGCCGAAGCATGTGAATGAAATTCACATGAACGAAGTTCATTGAGCGAAGCGAAATGATGTTTGCAGAAGGCAAATATCATTGAAATATCATTAAAATATCATTAAAAGTTGATTTATAAATTGGCTAATGAATTTTAAATAATTATTTGGTATTATATAAATGAGAATAAAAGTCAGATATATTGAATCGACAGATTTGATAGATTTAACTATTTCATCATTTGATGAAATATTAAATCAAGATAAAATTTGTTATTTAGATTGTTCACGTAATCAATTGACATCACTTCAAGAAATCAAAAACTTAATACAATTACAAGAATTATCATGTCCTTTCAATCAATTGACATCACTTCAAGGAATCGAAAATTTAACACAATTGCAAATATTAAATTGTTTTGGTAACCAATTAACATCACTTCAAGAAATCAAAAACTTAATACAATTACAAGAATTATCATGTCCTTACAATCAATTGACATCACTTCAAGGAATCGAAAATTTAACACAATTACAAGAATTAAATTGTCATTATAATAAATTGACATTACTTCAAGGAATTGAAAATTTGATACAATTGCGAAAATTATATTGTTCTTTTAATCAATTGACATCACTTCAAGGAATCGAAAATTTAACACAATTACAAACATTGTGTTGTGATCATAATCAACTATCATCACTTCAAGGAATCGAAAATTTAACTCAATTACAAAAATTGGATTGTTCTAACAATCAATTGACATCATTTCAAGGAATAGAAAATTTGACACGATTACAAAAATTAGATTGTTATGATAATCAACTATCATCACTTCAAGGAATCGAAAATTTAGCGCAATTACACCAATTATATTGTTGGAATAATCAATTGGCATCACTTCAAGGAATCGAAAATTTAACACAATTGCAAACATTGCATTGTCAAAATAATCAATTGACATCGTTACCAAATTGGTTATGTTTTTTTCCAAATCTTCTATACGTGAGTTGTGATTTAGAAATACCAAATTCTTTACAAAGAATTTTGAATAGACGACAAATTAAAAATAATCATACAGTTTACAATAACGGTCAAAATGTTCATGATTCAGCAGTTCAACAATCTTTCAGGAAATCATTAATATGTCTCTTCAATGATATTATCTAAAGCGAATACCATTTTACTTCGTTTATATGCTTCGCATTTTGCTAAAGCAAGGCTCACTTCGTTCGCCATTTCATTTGGCACCATTAAATTATCCAGTTTGATCCAATCATTGAATTTACATACAAAACTATCATGCAATGATATCAAATGAAATTGCGAACGAAGTGAGCTTTGCTTTAGCAAAATGCGAAGCATGTGAATGAAATTCACATGAACGAAGTTCATTGAGCAAAGAGAAATGATGTTTGCCGAAGGCAAATATCATTAAAATATCATTAAAATATCATTAAAAGTTGATTTATAAATTGACTAACAGATATTAAATAATTATTTGGTATTATACAAATGAGAATAAGAATACAATACATAGGATCAAATGATTTTGTATTTTTACCTATTTCATCATTTGATGAAATACCAAATAAAGAGAAAATTTGTTATTTAGGTTGTCCTGACAATCAATTAACATCACTTCAAGGGATCGAAAATTTAACACAATTACAAAAATTAAATTGTTCTAGTAATCGATTGACATCACTTCAAGGAATCGAAAGTTTAACACAATTACAAATATTAAATTGTGGTGGCAATCAATTGATGCCACTTCAAGAAATCAAAAATTTAACACGATTACAAGCATTATGTTGTGATTGTAATCAATTGACATCACTTCAAGGAATCGAAAATTTAACACAATTACAACAATTATATTGTTCCAATAATCAATTGACATCACTTCAAGGAATCGAAAGTTTAACACAATTACAAAAGTTAGATTGTTCCAATAATCAATTGATATCACTTCAAGGGATCGAAAATTTAACACAGTTGCGACAATTATATTGTTCTAACAATCAATTGTCATCACTTCAAGGAATAGAAAATTTAACACAATTACAAATATTATGTTGTTGGAGTAATCAATTGACATCATTACCGAATTGGTTACATTTTTTGCCAAATCTTATAAATATGAATTGTGATCCTGAAATACCAAATTCGTTACAAAGAATTTTTGATAGACGCAAAATCAAAAATAATCATACAGTTTACAATAACGGTCAAAATGTTCATGATTCAGCAGTTCAACAATCTTTTAGAAAATCATTAATATGTCTCTTCAACGAATGAATTAATGAACTAATGAACTGATTGATATCTTCTGATGATTTTTGGTACCTTTTGATGGTTCCAGGGCGCGGCGTATATCCTTGATAAATTCCGTTTAATGAACCAACATTATGAATTAGAGCAATGACATCAGAGAATTCATTGCTTGGAACAATAATGTAAATCGATTAAATTGATTAGTCAAGGATATACGCCGCGCCCCGGAACAAGTGATCTAACATATTTCAAGGCTCTTCTACTGGTTCATGATATTAAAAAATTGATTATCATATTGGTTGAATCGTTTAACACCAAATTAATTGATCATCTGGTAAATGATTCGTGGATTGTTGAACATACCAAAAGAATTAGGAAATCAGTTTTATCGAATGGCATCTCGTCAGATGCGACGATTTGGATATACACCAGATACAACAACTGCAAATCATTTCCTTACAACTGTTAAAACAGATCAATTTGTAAAATATTTGAAAAACGATATGACAGATCATCGCGGTTGGAAATATAAAGTTGGACTCAATCGATTCGAAAGTGCGTATGAAGAAGTTAAATGGGGTGCTGATAATATGTTAGATCCTCTTGCAGGTATCCGCTTTACAGTTAAAAATCATAACTATGCCAAACATAGCAAAACTTTTCTTGGTGAACATGCTAAATTCATTGCATCAATTACTATTCCAGATGATGCTTTGATAGCGGAATATTATGATTATGGACTAGAATTGAATGGCACATTTGGTGCAAACCAAATTATCATCAACAGAATTGATCCAATAGAATCAATCAGCTTCGAAGAAGCATCACAAGTTAAAAAGAAACATGAAGATGAATTTTTTGAACATAAAAATGTAGTTTTAGTTGCAACTGTGAAAGATGATAGTTTTCAAATTGGTGATTCATACAAAATAGAAATTGGTGTAGAATCATTAAAAGAATATCAACAATCAGAAAAACTATTTCCCACACAATTGCCAACACTGGATAATCCTGGCAAACATGTTCCAATTAGTGTGGTTGAAATTGGAATCATAAAGGCAGGCGGATGAATATTGTATTGTATCTCGAGACAAACAGTGAGCAAAATTTCCGAAGGAAATTTAATATCGAAGATTTATCTTCGATATGGTGAGAAATGGGTGTTAATTTTACAAATGAATTTTAATAATTTGTCACTGTCTACATTTTATTTATAACAATTTTATGAAATTATAATATCATAATAATAATATGGCAAATATTATCAATATTTTAGTTTATTCAGTGATAATATTTTTAGTATTGTACACTGTGTTTTATTGGATATTCGATTTGGAAAAATATAAGAAATGGACTCATTATCAAGAGTCAATTTATTGGTGTGGTATCATTATTATTTTAATCAGTTTTATATTGGATCGTATGTATAGGGATGATCGCAGTTCATTACAATATGCGACTTTGACAAATGAACAACAGGAGAACAGTTTTATTGAAATTGATGAAATGTTTTTGAAATATTATCCAGAATCGTTATTCTTATATTATGATATTCATGGATTTGGTGACCAATTCACAAAAGGCATTAAATATGATCCAGCAAAACGGATGCAATTCGAGATGGTGATGAGTAACTTTATTTTCCGCAAATTAGAAAATACATATTCGTTGTTCGCACATGGCATATTACCAACAAAAGATGAAGAATATTTTGAATGGCTATCCATTTGGAAACATTGGTTCAAATCACCAATATTAAGACGAAATTGGATACAAAATAAATCATATTATAAAACAAATACTGTTAACTTCATTGACAATACAATATTATCATCAAATGTTGCAGAAGAGAGTTTCTAAAGGAACTAATGAACTTCGTTCATTGAGCGAAGCGAAATGATGTTTGCCGAAGGCAAATATCATTAAAAGTTGATTTATAAATTGACTGGCAGATGTTAAATAATTATTTGGTATCATATGAATGAGAATAACAGTCAAATATATTGAATCGACAGATTTTGTACTTTTAACTATTTCATCATTTGATGAAATACAGAATAAAGAGAAAATTTGTTATCTAAATTGTTCTGGTAATCAATTGACGTCACTTCAAGGAATTGAAAATTTAACACAATTACAAGAATTATATTGTTGGAGTAATCAATTGTCATCACTTCAAGGAATAGAAAATTTAACACAATTACAAGAATTAAATTGTCAGAGCAATCAATTGGTATCACTTCAAGGAATCGAAAGTTTAACACAACTGCGAGAATTAACTTGTTCTCATAATCAATTGGTATCACTTCAAGAAATCGAAAATTTAATACAATTACAAAAATTAGATTGTACTAAAAATCAATTGACATCACTTCAAGGAATCGAAAAAATAACACAATTACGAGAGTTGAATTGTCCTTGTAATCAATTGACATCACTTCAAGGAATCGAAAATTTAACACAATTACAAAAATTATATTGTTCGTATAATCAATTGACATCACTTCAAGGAATAGAAAATTTTGCGCAATTACGACAATTGTATTGTTGGAATAATCAATTGACATCATTACCGAATTGGTTACATTTTTTACCAAATCTTATGCACATAATTTGTGATTTAAAAATGCCAAATTCTTTACAAAGAATTTTGGATAGACGCCAAATCAAAAATAATCGTACAATTTACAATGATGGTCAAAATGTTCATAATTCGGCGGTTCAAGAATCTTTTAGGAAATCACTAATATGT
>Ga0207048_10116_pt1 | contig 24894 bp, 22 predicted proteins | sample Alteio_BWMinCont_65_FD_153301 | JGI IMG/M metagenome (GOLD analysis project Ga0207048, IMG submission 153301) | Enriched cells from forest soil in Barre Woods Harvard Forest LTER site, Petersham, Massachusetts, United States -... | ecosystem: Environmental > Terrestrial > Soil > Temperate forest >...
TGACCCAATCCCCCCGTAGTAATAATAATGGATGAGCGTCCTAACGCTAGGCGGACCGCCTCTTCGATATCGCTCTCTTGATCGCCCACCACGGTCTTGTATCTGACCTCGATTCCCAGCGGAATCAGTGCTTCAGTGAGGAACAACGAGTTCGTCTCGGGTCTCCCTCCCAGTAGCAGCTCGGATCCAATCGCGATGATCTCGGCCTGCACACGCCTCCTTCCTTATTATTAATTATTATATGATTATTATATTTTCTGCACGGGGCGGTGGATGATCTCGGACATCTTTCATCGATCTGTCAAAGAGTTATGTTATTCTAGCATCGGGGTCCAGGGGTGTCAAGGATGATTTGGATAAACAACGGCCCTATTTATTCTTTTCGCGCGAAGAGAATTTTGCTGTAGCCAAGCCGGTTGATCGGCCAGAAACCGCGGAGGGCGATATCCAGCTTCCCTAAAGACAGGGCGAACCTTTCCATAAAGCCGCGTTCGGTTGAGAAGTGATAATTCTCCGGGATGAGATAGGTGAAAAAATCAAACCCGTAGGTCCGGATCACCTTAAAACGGTGTTGGCGGAGTAATCCTGCGATCTCGCGATGGGTAAACGTATTCAGATCTAAGCCCTGCTCTTTGTAGACCCAGGTTCGTAAGTGTCCTTCTTTAAGATTCTTTAACGCCTCACGCCGTTCGGCCCGATCCCAGAGCAGCTTGAGATACCATTTATTATCAAACTCCAGTGACACGACCGCACCGGGCCGGCAGATCCGGGCCAACTCACGGATCGCTCTCTCATAGTCCGGAATGTGGCCTAGGACGTCGCCGTAAGAATAAACGCAATCTATCGAAGCGTCCGGAAGATTGTTTTGAACGATGTCCATGCAGAGGAAGTCGAGATGATCCAGTCCTTCCTCTTTAGCGACAAGACGCGCCTGCTCGATGGACTCCGGTGAGACATCCACGCCGATTCCTTTTTGACAAAACCGGGCCGCGTACCGGAGATAGGTCCCGGTTCCGCAGCCAATATCGAGAACGGTACGATAAGGCCCGCCGAATTTTCTTTGCTCGAATAATTCTTTGAGGCAGAGGGTGTGCAGATCTCGCACGTTGATGAAGTACGGATAGTCGCTGTGATAGTAACTGTCGCCGACCTGGGCGTAGAACCGTCGGACTTTTTCGAGATGATGAGGATCCTTTATCTTCATGGGAGACATTTGATGGCTCCGTATTATAGTGACTTCAGATCGGATTGCAAGAAAAACTTTCGCGGAATTCCACTTTTTTCTTGACAAATAAAATTATTGGATTATATTTACAAATAGACATGATGATTCATCTATTTCCGAGGAGACAAGAGAGGAAACCTGGCCGAGGTAGATGGTCAGAAAATTTCACAATGAACGAAGGAGGAAAATAGATTGCATGCGTTAGGGACGCATCTGCTCTTGGAGTTGAAGGATTGCAACTCCAAGCTTTTGAACGATCAGAAACGGATACAAGAAATCCTCGTTTCAGCAGCCAAAGAAGCCAAAGCAACCATCATCGAAACATCCTTCCACAGATTTAGCCCCTTTGGAATCAGCGGTGTGGTAGTCATTGCGGAATCCCACTTAACGATTCATACCTGGCCCGAATACGGATACGCCGCCGTAGACATCTTCACCTGCGGCGATCTCCTTCAACCCAATATCGCTGCCGCTTATCTTATAGAAAAATTTCAGTCAAAAAATCCCTCGATCTTCGAGATGAAGAGAGGGCTGCTTGCAAGGGGAGACGTTAAGCTCCCTCATAAAGCGATCAAAGAGGTGTCCGACTATGCCAGAACAACAAAAGAGTTACAAATGGTTCCTTGATCTGCTGAACCCGGAAGAAGGGCATATGCATGGGATCACCACGATCCTCTATGCCAAACAGACGAAGTATCAGCAGATGGAGATCATGGAAACCAAAAGCTATGGTCGGTGCCTTGTCCTGGACGGAAAGATGCAGTCCAGTGAGGCAGATGAATTCATCTACCATGAAGCGCTCGTTCACCCGGCCCTGCTGACCCACCCTAATCCTCAAAAGGTCTTTGTTGTGGGAGGAGGAGAAGGGGCGACGCTCAGAGAAATCCTCCGCCACAAATCGGTCCAGTCCACCCTCATGGTGGACATCGACCAAGAGGTGGTGGAAAGCTGCAAGAAGTATCTACCCGAGTGGCACCAGGGGGCTTTTGACGACAAGCGTGTGGCTTTGAAATTCCTGGATGCCCGGAAATTCCTGGAAGAAACTCAGGAGACGTACGACATCATCATCATCGACATCTCCGAACCGGTCGAGGAAGGCCCGGCCTATCTCCTCTACACGAAAGAATTTTACCAGATCGTCAATAAGCGCCTTACGAAAGATGGGATCATCTCGCTTCAGGCCGGGACCACTTCGCTGACCGCCTTGCTCAACTTCACCGCAGTCTATCAGACGCTGAAGACCGCTTTCCCGATCGTTGCAGGCTATCAAGCTTGCATTCCCTCTTTTGGCCTCCCCTGGGGTTTCGCGCTGGCCTCCAAAAAACATGATCCCCGAAAACTAACCCCTGAAGAGGTGGACAAGCGGATTAAGGAACGAGTCACCGGAGAGCTCCGATACTATGACGGGGAAACTCATCAGGGGCAGTTTCTTCTGCCAAAGCACGTCCGCCGCGAAGTTGAAGCAGAAAACCAGATCATTGAGGATAACCACCCGCTGTTTACCTTCCACTAATCGATGGACGCTGATGAACAACTGAGGACCCCGCTTTTCGATGCGATGGTGGGACTGGCCGAGGCCCGCAAGGTTTCGTTCCACACGCCCGGTCATAAAAGCGGTAAGGGGATCTCAACCCGGTTCCGGAAATTCGTAGGTCCCAAGATCTTCTCGATCGATCTCACCACCTTGGATGAGGTGGACTCCCTACAGAAACCCAAAGGCGTCATCAAAGAGGCCCAAGAGCTCGCGGCCAAGGCCTATGGCGCGGATCGCTCCTACTTTCTCGTGAATGGAACATCGGGCGGCAATCAGGCCATGATCCTTACCACCTGCAATCCGGGGGACAAGGTCCTTGTGGGACGCAATGCCCACAAGTCCGTTCTGGCCGGACTCATCGCAACCGGCGCCCAGCCGATCTTCTACCCCACCGAAGTGGATGAGAACCTGAAGATCACGCTCAATGTCGCCTATGAGGCCACCCGGCGGGCGATTGACGCTCACCCGGAGGCGCGTGTCTTGTTCCTCACGAGCCCCAACTACTACGGGATCTGCGCCGACCTCGAGCGAATCATCTCTTATGCCCACGAGCGAAACGTAACGGTCCTGGTGGATGAAGCACACGGGCCTCACTTAAAGTTCCATCCGGATCTTCCCGCATCGGCCCTGGAGGCGGGCGCAGATATGTGTGTGCAGAGCACGCACAAGATCATCGGCGGAATGACACAGGCCTCGATGCTTCATGCGATGGCGAAACGAATTGATATCCCGACGCTGTCGAACGTCCTGCGTTTTGTTCAGACCACGAGCCCCTCTTATATACTGATGGCTTCGCTCGATCTCGCCCGAATGCAGATGGCCACGGAAGGCGAGAAGCTCCTGGACAAGGCGATCAAGCTGGCTGAAGAGGCGCGTGCAAAAATCAACAAGATCCCCGGTCTCCTCTGCTTTGGGAAAGAAATGATTAAGGGGTCTCTTTTCTCTCAGATGGGGGATTTCGATGTCACTAAGCTGACAATTACCGTCAAGAACTTGGGCCTATCCGGCTATCAAGTGTCTCAGATACTGAACACCCGCCACCACATCCAGGTTGAGATGGCGGATCCGTTCCATCTCCTGGTAATCATCAGCATCGGCGATCGGCGGGACGACCTCAACCGGCTGGTCGAGGCGCTTCGGGAAATCTCAAAAGAATATTATGGAACCGCTAAACCCTCCACGTTGGAAGAAATCGGCGTGCCGGTTTTTATGAACGAGGCAACCTTCACACCGCGCGAGGCCTTCTTTGCGGATCATCACTATGTCGAGGTGGAAAAAGCGATCGGTTGCATCAGCTCCGAGATCGTCACGGTCTATCCACCGGGAATCCCGCTGCTCATCCCCGGTGAAGTGGTCACGCAAGAAGTGCTGGACTATCTCAAGAAGATGCTCAGGCTGGGCGCCTTCGTGGATGGGCTGGATGAAAACAACCGCCTCATCGGGGTGGTGAAACGCTAGTGTGCCGAATAATCTTCCCCTCCACCAGATAAACAACCAGCTCGGCAATGTTAGTGGCGTGATCGGCGATCCGCTCCAGGTATTTGGAGATGAAGCTGATCCTGATCGCCCGGGTTGTGGTCTGCGGGTCTTCGATCATAAAGGACAGCAGCTCCCGGAAGATTTGATGGTTCGAGTTATCGATGAAATCATCATCCCGACAGACCTTGCGGGCAAGCTCCGCATTCCGATTCACAAAGGCATCCAGAGACTCCTTGACCATGCGCTGGGCCCACTCGGCCATACGCGGGATATCGATATAGGGTTTGAGCTGCGGTTCTTCATTCAACTCGGTCACCCGCTCTGAGATATTCTCGGCCAGATCGCTCATCCGTTCCAGTTCAGTCGAGATCTTCATAGCCGTGGTAAGAAAACGCAGGTCTCCCGCCATCGGCTGGTGCAGCGCGATCAACCGGAGGCAATCTTCATCGATCTCGACATCCAGCGCATTCACGCGGTGGTCATTTTCGATCACGCGCCGGGCCAGATCCGAATCCCGGTCCACCAACGCTTTGATGGCATGGGTTATCTGCTCCTCTACCATCGCACCCATCCGGAGAATCTTCTCCTTGAGGGTCTTGAGTTCCTCGTCGAAATGCCGTTGCATTTTTCCTCCATCTGTATTTGGGGGCCCGTGCGGATATTGCGGAATCCTGCCGCCTCACCGACTCGGCGGCGCTCATCCATGGCGCTCCTTACTCGTCGCGCACTCGCCCGCCGATGCCCCCAGACCCCGCGGCAGCCCCAGGCATAGCTGTGGCTGCCTTACCCGAACCTCCCCGTAATATAGTCTTCCGTCCGGCGATCCTTTGGATTGGTGAATATCTGCTTGGTTTCGCCAAACTCGATCAGCTCACCCAGGAGAAAAAATCCCGTGACATCCGATACCCGGGCGGCCTGCTGCATGTTGTGTGTGACGATCACGATCGTATACGCTTTCTTGAGATCAAGCAATAGTTCTTCAATCCGTGCCGTGGCAATCGGGTCCAGGGCCGAGCAGGGCTCATCCAAAAGGAGGACTTCTGGCTCCACAGCGAGAGCCCGTGCTATGCAGAGCCGCTGTTGCTGCCCGCCGGACAGGCTGCCCCCCGACTTGTGCAGCACATCCTTCACTTCATCCCAAAGGACGGACTGTTTCAAGGCCTTCTCCACGCGTTCGTCGAGGACCGCCCGACGGCGCATCCCGTTAAGTCTGAGACCTGCCCCCACATTATCATACACGGACATCGTGGGAAATGGATTGGGTTTCTGAAACACCATCCCCACCCGTTGCCGGATCGACACAGGATCGACCGTCGGACCATTGATATCCGTTCCATCCAGCAGGACGGTTCCCGAGACTCTCGCCCCCGGCACAACCTCATGCAGCCGGTTCAGACACCGAATAAAAGTGGACTTGCCACAGCCGGATGGGCCGATGATCGCGGTCACCTGTTGCGCTTCAATTTTCAGCGTGATGTCCTTGAGGACATGGCGCTCTCCGAACCAGGCATTCAGCTTCTCGATCTCAAAAACCGGTTTGCTCATAAACAACTCCAGTCATCTACACCCCGCGCCAGGGTACCTGTTGCTCCCTATATTACAACGGGTCGTGGCAAGGCCTGATCCTCGCTCATCCCCTATCCTTTGAGCTGGCGATGCAGTATCAACCGTGACAATAGATTCGCCCCAAGCACCAGAATCAGAAGCACCAGCCCCGCCGCCCAGGCCTGGCGATGCCAGTCCTCGTACGGCGCAATGGCATAGGTGTAGATCATGACCGGCAACGACGCGGTCGGCTCCAGCCATCCCCTGCTCCAGAATCGATTGCTGAAGGCGGTAAACAGCAACGGAGCGGTCTCCCCGGCCACACGGGCTAAATCCAACATCACTCCGGTCACGATACCGCGCAGTGCGGTGGGGATCACCACAAAGCTGATAACCTTCCACTCCGCCAGCCCCAGCGCCAATGCCGCCTCACGAATTGAGGCCGGGACCAGCTTTAAAAATTCCTCTGTGCTCCGGACCGCAATCGGGATCATCATGACCCCCAACGCCACGCCCCCGGCCAATGTCGAGAAATGTTTCATGGGCAGCACCACGATAGTATAGGCAAAGATCCCCATAACGATAGATGGAATGCCGTTTAAAAGATCGGCCGCATACCGGATCAGAAACCCGAGCGTGTTCTTCCGTCCGTATTCGGACAGATAGACACCGCCGAAGAAACCGATTGGAACTCCGATCAGGCTCGCGAGACCCAATAGTTTCACCGTTCCCACGATCGCATTGGCCATTCCTCCGCCTTTTTCGCCGACCGGCTTAGGCAGTTTTGTGAAAAAATCCCAATCCAACGCAGAGATTCCGTGATAGGCAATATAACCAAGAATAAAAAACAGGACGCCCAGAACCAGGGCGGTACAGACGCCCGTCAGGGAAAGCATGAAGGCGTTCGTGAGCTTGCGGGGAAGTGAAAGCGCAGGCGTCATTCTCTCACCTCAACTTTTGTAAACACGCTGTAGATCAACAGTCGGGCCAGCGCATTGACGAGAATCGTAACGGCGAAGAGGACCAGACCGATCTCGATCAAGGATTGTACATACAAATCCGAGGTCGCCTCGGTAAACTCGTTGGCAATGACCGCGGCCATCGTATATCCCGGCTCAAACAGCGAGAGCCGGATTTCCGGCCGGTTCCCGATTACCATCGTCACGGCCATCGTTTCTCCCAGGGCGCGGGCCAGGGCCAGAAAGACGGAACCCATAATTCCGGAGCGGGCATAGGGCAGCACCGCAACCCGGACCATCTCCCACCGCGTCGCCCCCAGGGACAGGACCGCCTCACGTTGGGAGTGGGGCACCGCCATCAGGATTTCGCGAGAGACGGAAACAATGAACGGAACCACCATCATCGCGAGCAAGAGACCGGCCGTGAGCATCCCCACGCCGTAGGGAGCTCCCCGAAAAAGCGGCAAAAATCCAAGCGTGCCGGAAAGCGCCGGCTCCAGGAAGTTTCTGACCCACGGGACCAGGACGAAGATACCGACCAATCCATAGATAACGCTGGGGATGGCAGCCAACAGCTCGACCAGAAAAGCCATCGGGCCGGACAGCCACAAGGGTGCCAGTTCAGACAGGAAAATGGCCACGCCCAATCCGACTGGAACGGCAATCAGGAGCGAAAGGGCCGAGCTGACCAGCGTTCCGTAAAGAAACGGCAGCGCGCCGAACTGTTCTGCGACGGGATCCCAGGTCGTGCTCCAGAGAAAAGCCCCGCCGAATTTTTCGATCGGCAAACGGGAGTTCCGGTACAACTCATACGCAATGATGCCCGTGATCACCAGGACGGACAAGGCCATGGTGAAAACCGTGGCCCGAAAAAGCCGGTCGGCCGGGCTGACGCCCGGCCGATGGGACACACCGATGGTCAACGGATTAATGCTTGATCTGGCCAATCGCCTGCTCCTCCATGGCGACTACCTCCTTGGGAAGCGGCGCATACAGAAGTTCCGGCGCGAGCCGCTGACCATCCTTCAGCATCCATCGCAGGAACTCCACAATCGCCTTGCCCTTTTTCGGATCGCTGATCTTTTCCGGAATCAGAAGCCAGGTAAAACTTGCAACCGGATAGGCCTTCTCACCGGAAGCATTCGTGATCGAGACTCGGAAATCGGCCGGCATCGTTTTGACCGCACCGGCCGCCGCGGCCGTGACCGTCGCAAGATCGGCTTTGACGAATTGACCTGCCGAATTTTGCACCTGCCCGTATGACATCTTGTTCTGCTCGGCATAGATCAATTCAACATATCCGATGGCGTATGGCGTCTGCTTCACGAGCCCCGCCACTCCTTCGTTGCCTTTCCCACCCAGGCCGACCGGCCAATTGACCGACGTTCCAACACCGACCTTCTCTTTCCATTCCGGGCTAACCTTGGAAAGATAGTCTACCCAGACATAGGTCGTGCCGGAACCGTCCGAGCGGTGGACAACGATAATCAGCTTCTCTGGCAATTTCGCATCCGGATTGGCCTTTACAAGTTCGGGATCATTCCACTTCGTAATCGTTCCAAGAAAAATTCCCGCCAGCGCCTGTGGCGTAAAGTTCAATCCGCCCCGGACCTCAGGAAGATTATACGTCGGGACATCCGCCCCGAGAACCGTTGGAAAATGAAGGAGCTTGACCTTCGCCTTGCTCATCTGTTCATCGTTCATCGGACCGTCCGTTGCGCCGAAATCAACGGTTGACTCGGAAGCCTGACGAATCCCGCCCCCTGAACCGATCGATTGGTAGTTGAAGTGAAGGTCCGGATTTATCTTGGCATACTCATCGAACCATTTCGAATAGATCGGATAGGGAAACGTTGCCCCCGCTCCGTTGATCAGTATCGGCTCGGCCCAGGCCGGGCCTGCGAGACTGATCAACAATATTGCTGCTACGATAAGCTTTTTCATAACATTTCTCCTTCTTTATATATTACAGCGAGGTTTCATTTGTGTTACGTCTATGTTACGGTCATGTTAAATTCCCTAGCTCTTCTCTCTTCATCCGGGCTGAACAGGTTATTCGCAAACCTTACGGAAGATAATAACGGAACGAAGTCATCGCAACGTGCTCCCCGCCCCTTAGTTCTTGACCAGCGGCGTCCGACCAGAGCTGCCGGTGGGTATAGGAATAGGACAGGCCAAGAGCAGCAGTCCCCTCTTTTCCTTTAAAAAACCGATACCAGAAACCGTTCTGGGTCTGGTAGACAGACTTGTTGCTCGCGCACTTTCCGTCACCACCAGCAAAAGTTGGGTTCTCTCCGATGCAACTAGCGTTGGTTTGTGCTTGCGATCCATACCCGATGCCACCATCGACCGTCCGTTCATAATATTCCAGACCGTTGTAGGTGTAGATATCCCACGCCGAGGTAGGATGCCATTCCAGACCGGCCAACAGTTGACCCGCCCGGATCGCTTTCGGCGTACCGTCGGCTCGGACGATAACGTCCGGTCCCTGTGCCGATGCATACCGGCCGATACCGGCTCCGGCCAAACCTTCGACGACTAAGGTCAGTGTAGGAGCCAATGGAAGCAGGGCAGCCATACCAACTCCACCGCCAAAGGCAAGTCTGTTTGTGCCATTGAATTGACCGGCGCTCAACCTGGTCCGGAAAGCGCGCCCGAGCGCCTTCAGTTCCCAATGTCCCCATCCCGGCTCAAAAACCATTTTCCCCACCACATCGGGGGCGATATCGGTAGAAACGGTGTTTGCATTAAGAAGAGAGCTGGGACTTCCCGCATTATTGCTGCCGCTGAGCCCATTGATGCAAGGGTAAGTAGGAGCGGCGGCGGCACAAAGCGTGGGAGTCACCACGCCGGTGGTGTTCGTCTCGGGGTTTTCCAACGAAACCGCCCCGAAGACACCGCCGCCGAAGTCCTGAACGAAACGCAATTGCCACTGGCGCGCCCAGTTGTAGCCGACGACGTACTGCGCATCGATGGTGGCAGGAATAAACTCAGCTTTGGGTCTCAGACCATTCCGGTGAGTGGTCAAGAGACTCCAGGCCTGACCCGTCGTAATCGAGAAACCGCTTGGGAAATCAATTGTAGTCCATACCTGTCGTAGTCGTGGGGTCCAGCTGTTGCTTTCCGTCTCGTTTGCGGTTGTGGCCGCGCCGAGGAAGTCGGTCTCATAATAGCCTGTAACCTTCTTCCCCATGACTTCGGTCTCAGCCATGAGGGAAATGCGGGACTGCCGGGCGGTGCCCCTGAATTCGGTCAGCTTGGAATTGGCCGTCCCGTTCAGGGGGATATCCCTGTAGGTGCTCCCCACATCGGAGTTCTCGTTGGCGGATCGAAAAAGGCCGGTCGATTCAAAAAACCCCCCAAATGTGAGGTAAACGTTTTTAAAATGTAGTCTATCAACACCGGACTCGGCACTGAGATCTCCTGTAGCAGTCTGTTCTCCTTGTTGATTCTTCTCCTGGGCCTGCGCCAGACTTCCTATGAAGATCAGAAGAGCACAAACAATAAAAATAATCCGTTTCTTCATGAATCGGTTCTCCTATGGTTAATTGTGATTAGATTCAGAGTTTAGCTGTTCTTCAGGATGATCGTGGATTAGCTGACCGATCTACCCGATGGCCCGCGCCACTTCCCTGAGAATTGCCTTTAACAGACTGGGTTTGATCTTCCTGCTGATCTTGGTACTATGCTGCACTATTCATCGCCTCCTTCCTTCATTTAGTTTAAATTTAGCCTGCAGCTTACTCGCTGCAAATTAACGATCCATGAACACCATGTTAACTCCAAGTAAACCTTTCACCACCGAAGGAGAAACGGCTCGACTCTATTTTATCTTTATTAGCTCTGCTTCAGGAACAGCTTTCGACTTCAAGAACATGCTTACGGCTTCGAGAACGTGATTGTGATAGAGCGGGCAACGGAGATGTTGTTCCGTTGCGCAGTATTCATCCACCTCAAACTCCGAGGGGTTGTACCGCGGTTCAACTGCGTCGCACGAGCTATCGTTATGTAGCAAATAGGGACAATGCATCTCTCTCACCTCCTTTTTTCTTCCTTTGGATTGTCTTTGGGATAACATTTTTGCTATTCTCCATTCCCCTTACCAAGCCCCCTGCATTTATGGCGTCTCATTCTAAATGACGATTGTTAAGATTCTCTCAAGGCGGCGTTAATAGGATGTTAATTCTCTGGGGCAATCGCCTGGGAAAATTTACTGTTGAACAAATGATGTGATATACTCACTCTATACGAATTCTAGTCGTGAAAGGAGATCTGGATGGCGAAGAAAACACTCATTGAAACACTTTGCCAGCTGAGCACATGCATCGTCGCAAGCGCGATTGAAACCTTCCGCGTGCGTTTACCCAACACCGGCTTTGCTGATTCAAGTATCCAGTGCATTTTTGAGGATCATCCGCCGATGGCAGGTTATGCTGCGACGGTTCGCATCCGAAGCTCGTCTCCGCCGATGGAAGGCCCTGGCTTTTCCACAGAAGGCCCCGGCTTTTACGGTCGAACTGACTGGTTGGATTATCTGCTGACGGTTCCTCCGCCACGTGTCGTCGTCATCGAAGACCTCGACAAGCCGCCTGGGTTAGGAGCCTTCATCGGTGAAGTCCACGCGAACATTCTTCTGGCTCTCGGATGCATAGGTCTGGTAACAAACGGAGCCGTGCGTGATCTACCCGAGGTACGGTCCATCGGGTTTCAGATGTTTGCGAGCAACGTGTCTGTCTCGCACGTATTTGCTCATGTCCTTGATTTCGGAGTCACAGTTCAGATGGGAGGCCTGGAGATCCGGCCCGGCGACCTGATCCATGGCGACCGCCACGGAATACAAACAATCCCACTTGAAATCTCTGAGAAGGTTCCATCGGTAGTGCGTGAAATATTGCAACGAAGACGTCAACTGATCGGGGTATTCAGTTCGACTGACTTCTCTCTCGATAAGCTTCGCGAGGCACTCAAGAAACCTGATCTGAATTCTAAAAGACCAAAATGAAGAACCGACAGATCTCCAATTCAACTCGACTGAAGTCATGATAAAATCGCAAGGACCGAATCGCAACAGGCGCGCCAGGAGGAACCGCAGCGTGTTTGCGATTTTGCTTTTCGCGGGGCTTCTATCGGGCTGCGGATCGGCAGCCAAGTCCAACCCCCACGATCCGGAGAACGCGCCGCACGTAGCTGTAGTCAAAATAGAGCGCCGAGATCTCTCAAGCACATTGGAAATCGCTTCGGAGTTCCGCCCGTTTCAGGAAATCGACGTGCATGCAAAGGTTTCCGGCTATATAAAGAAATTGTACGTCGATTGGGGAACGCATGTTAAGCAAGGACAGCTGCTGGCGGTCTTAGAAGTCCCTGAACTCCAGCAACAACTCCTGCAGGACGAGGCGGCCATACGGCGTAGCGAGCAGGATCTGGAGCGTGCCCGCGAAGAGCTAAATCGCGCCGAATCGATTTACAACGTCACGCATCTCACTTACACCCGGTTTGCCGACGTGCAAAAGACGCGGCCCGAACTCGTTTCCCAAGAGGAAATCGACGTAGCTCAAGGGAAGGACCTGGAAGCGAGGGCCGGTGTTTCAGCCGCGAAAGCCTCGGAGGCCGGGGCCGAGCAGGCGTTGCTTGTCGCGAAAGCCGCATACGAAATGAACAAAGCCATGTACGCATATGCGAGCATTTCGGCTCCTTTTGACGGCGTTGTGACGCGCATCAATGCGTACACGGGGGCGTTGCTTCCTGCTGGAACCTCTTCCAACAGTGACAACTCGGCGCTTTGCCACCTTTCGCAGAATAACCTGCTTAGACTCGTGATTCCCGTGCCGGAACGGGCTGTGGCAGACGTTCATCTAGGCGACACCGTTGCAGTCCAAGTCACGACGCTCAATAAGACTTTCAACGGTAAAATCGCACGTTTCTCCGATCAAATCGACCGAGAAACCCGCACCATGCACACCGAGGTGAACGTCCCGAATCCGAACTACGTCCTTGTTCCAGGGATGTACGCGACTGTGCAAATCCCGCTGCATACCGTCCAAGACGCTCTGACGGTGCCGATCCAAACAGTGCAAGCTTCTGATGCAGGCCATGGCTCGGTGTTGGTCGTAAATGGCAGCAACAGGATTGAGAGACGCGATGTGACTCTGGGTCTTCGGACCGCGACGGGATACGAGATCGTAGCCGGCCTGAAGGAAAACGAACTGGTCCTGTTCGGTGAGCAGTCCCAGTACAAGGCAGGTCAACTGGTTACGCCAAAAGTCGTAGAGCCCTCGGAAATAAATTAGGAGTTCCCGTGACGTCTTTTTCTTTGCGACACCCCTATTTCATCGTCGTCATTTGCCTTTTCGTCTGCGTGCTGGGTCTCACGAGCGTGTTTCAAATGCCGGTGGATATGTTTCCGCCCATCAACATTCCCGTGGTGATAGTCGCCACCTTTTACAGCGGCATGCCACCGGAACAGATTGAAGCCGATATCACGGATACGTTTGAGCGCTTCTTCACGCTCGGAAGCGGGATCGACCACATGGAATCGCGTTCGATGCCCGGTGTCAGTATTATCAAAATTTACTTTCAGCCCGGCACGGACGCGAACGCGGACGTGACTCAAATCTCGAATCTTGCGATGGCGGACTTGAGACGGCTCCCCGAGGGAACGCTTCCTCCGGTCGTAATGAAAGTTGATGCATCGAGCCTGCCCGTTTGTCTGCTCACTGTCGAAGGGAAAGGATTGAACGAGACAGAGCTTCATGACTATCTGCAATTTCAAATTCGGAATCAGATTGCCGGTGTACCGGGAGCGACCGTACCGCCGCCTTACGGAGGCCGGTACCGCCAAATTATGATCTATGTGGATCCCTTGAAACTACAGGCACATCAGTTGAGCCCCATGGACGTTGTCCGCGCCATCAACCTATCCAATTTAATCCTGCCTGCGGGCGATGTCCGCATCGGCCCGTTTGACTACAACCTTTATACAAACGCTCAGGTGCAGGACGCAAAGGCCCTCAATGACGTTCCTATCAAGACCGAAGGAGAAAAGTCCGTCTTTATTTCCGATGTAGGAAAGGCCGTGGATGGGTCTGCCTTGCAATACAACGTCGTGCGCGTGAACGGACAGAGATCGGTCTATGTACCTATTCTGAAGCAAGGCGGGAACACAAACACCATTGCGGTGGTGAACGGAATCCGAAATGCAATCAAAACACTGCGCGATATTCCTTCTCAATTGATGACGCACGTTGTCTTCGATCAATCCGAGTTCGTCAAACAGGCGATATCGACCGTGCTGCGGGAAGGCGGGATCGGCCTGTTGCTCACGGCGCTGATGATTTTGATTTTTCTCGCGAGCCCTCGAGCCACGGCAGCCGTTTTTCTCTCGATTCCTCTCTCTGTGATGGCGACATTCTTTCTCCTTCATTACGGCGACCAGACAATCAATAGCATGGTGCTCAGCGGCTTGGCCCTGGCTTTCTCGCGCCTGATTGACAATTCCGTGGTTGTTCTGGAGAATATTTTTCGCCATATTGAGCTTGGTGAAGAACCTGTCGTTGCCTCCGAGAAGGGGGCGAATGAGGTTGCACTGGCAGTGTTGGCCATTACATTGGTCACCGTCGTCGTATTTTTCCCAGTGACTTTTCTTTTCGGTGTAAGCAAATACTTGTTCACCGCACTGGCGCTCGGCGTTGTAATTTCCCTGCTCTCTTCCTACTTCGTGGCAATCTCGGTCGTGCCGCTTTACTGCGCACACGTTCTCAAGGGAATCGTGCATCATCCGGAAAGAGAAGAAATCACAGGCAAATCGTGGGGAGAGAGATTTCACGCCGGGTTCAATGCCCGCTTTGAGCGTATGTTGGGCGGATACGAGCGCTGGGTCCAGAAGGCCCTCGATCGACCAAAAGAAGTGGTCTTGGGCTTTCTCGGAGTTTTTTTCTTGAGTTTTTTTCTTTATCCCTTAATCGGTCTTTCATTCTTTCCTCGCACGGATGCGGGACAGTTTGTCATCAATCTTAAGGCCCTGACCGGAACCCGCCTGGAGCTGACAGAAGGGTACGTCAAAAAGGTGGAAGACATCGTTCGGCAGGTGGTTCGCCCGGAGGACATGAATTCCGTCGTTTCGAACATTGGATCAATGTCTGACCTCTCGGCCTTGTTCACGCCGAACTCCGGCATGCATACCGCCTTCATTCAGGTCGGCCTGACGGAGAATCATAAGATCAGCAGCTTTACCTACATGGACCGGGTTCGACAACGAACCGCAACGGAGTTTCCCGAGCTACGCACCTACTTTCAATCGGGCGGATTGGTAGATGCCGTTCTGAACCAGGGAATGCCGGCACCGATCGACGTCCAGGTGAGCGGGATGAATTTGGATAGCGCCAATCGTGTTGCGATGGATCTGGCGGGAAAGATTAGATCTGTTCCGGGAGTGTCGGATGTCTACATCCCGCAGGATCTGGACTATCCCGCGCTGAAATTGAGCGTGAATCGTGTCCGCGCCAGCCAGCTCGGACTGAGTCCCAAGGAAATCGTAGATAACGTGATTACCGGCCTGACGTCGAATGCCATGATTGCGCCGAGCTACTGGGTCGACCCGAAGAGCGGGAACAACTATTTTGTGGCTGTGCAGTATCCGGAGAATCAGGTGAAGTCTGTCCAAGATTTGGAAACGATGCCGTTGCGCGCTCCCAATTTGAAGCTTCCAACGTACTTGAACCAAGTCGCTGACATCTCTCCGATCCTTACGCCTACAGAAGTAGACCACTACCAGCTGCAGAGAACTATTGATGTCTACGTCGCACCCTCAGGTGAAGACCTCGGCAAACCTGCCGAGGAAATATCGAAGATCGTTGCATCCACGCAACTCCCGCCCAATATCCGCGTCAACATCCGCGGTCTTGTAACGACGATGCAGTCTTCGTTCCGAAGCTTTGGTTTCGGCCTCCTTCTGGCCGTTTTGCTGGTTTACCTCGTTCTTGTCGCCCAATTCGCTTCTTTCATAGATCCTTTTCTGATTATCCTCGCCGTGCCCACCGGGCTCATCGGTGTGATATTGACTCTGGCCTTTACCGATACAACGCTCAACGTCCAATCGCTGATGGGCATTGTCATGTTGACGGGAATGGCGGTCTCCAACAGCATCCTGATCGTGGATTTTGCCAATCGGCTTCGCGCTGAAGGCCGGGGCGTGCGCGATGCGGTTGCCCATTCTTGCCGCATTCGCCTGCGGCCCATCCTGATGACGTCGCTGGCAACAATCGTCGGGCTTATGCCGATGGCTCTGAAGCTCGAGGCAGGGAGCGAGGCCTATTCACCGCTGGCGCGAGTCATTATTGGTGGCTTGATTGCTTCGGTTATCCTGACGATCTTTGTTGTTCCGGCGGCGTACCTATTGATCTATCAGCGTCCCGCCGAATCGCAAGTACCGCTGGAGGAGGGAAACCTATGAAAATGCATCATCACCTGTTTATCTGTTTTTCACTCATCGCACTTGTTTCGACTTCAGCGTCGGCTCAAACCGATCAAAATCTCACTCTGTCAGATGCGGAAAAAATTGCAATTCAGAACCATCCGAAAATTCAGGCTGCGATGTACTCGGCTACTGCGGCGGAGGCGCAAGTAACACAAGCCCGCTCCGCCTATTACCCGATGGCCTACGGCAGCCTTACGGGAGTCGAGGCCGAGAGCAACAGTCGTGTAGCCGCGGGTGGCTTGAATAATCCCATCATCTATGATCGGTATGCCAACGGCGTCACGGTCAACCAGCTTATAACGGATTTCGGGCGAACCCATCAGCTCGTCAAGAGTTCGAATTTCCATGCCCAGGCTCAGCAAGCGAATGTCGTAACGTCGCGTGCCGACGTATTACTGCAGGTGGACCAGGCATACTTCTCGGTCCTGAAGGCGCAAGCTGTTCTTACGGTAGCCGAGCAGACAGTCAACGAGCGCCAACTCGTAGCCGATCAGGTAAGAGTGTTGGAAAAAAATAAAATAAAATCAGGATTGGATGTCAGCTTTGCAAATGTCGGCCTGGCGCAGGCGCAGCTACTTCTGATCCAAGCTCAAAATGATCTGCAGGCATCGTTTGCAGAACTATCCACCGCCCTGGGCTACTCCGATCAGCGAACGTTTCAATTGTCCGAAGAACCTTTGCCGCCCGCGCCGCCTTCGGATGTTACAGGCCTCATCCAGCAAGCGCTGAAAGACCGGCCGGAACTCGTCAGCCAGCGTTTCGAAGTGAATTCCGCTCAGAGCTATACGACCGCTGAGCGCGATCTCTGGTTTCCGACAATTTCCGCCGTCGCCACCGCAGGCCTTGTCCCCGTTGCCCAGGAACCGCTCGCACCGCGTTATGCCGCTGCAGGTTTCAACGTCAATATTCCGCTGTTCAATGGTTTCCTTTACAGCTCGCTTCGGGATGAAGCCAATTCACGGGCCCGGGTACAGGAGCAGCACCTTAGAGATCTTCAGAATCGTATCGTTCGCGATGTTGGTAGGGCGTGGCTCGGTGCAAAGTCCGCGTACCAGCGCCTCGCTGTAACAGATCAACTCCTGAAAGAGGCGAACGGGGCACTGGATCTAGCGCAATCGCGTTATAACCTCGGGCTTAGCTCAATCGTCGAGCTAAGCCAGGCTCAATTGAACCAGACCCAGGCTCAAATCGAGCAGGCCAGCGCCAAATACGACTACGCGATTCAAATCTCGGTCCTGAACTATCAGTTTGGAAATTTAAATTGACGTTCCGGTAACCAACCGCTTCGAAATGAATCCCACCGTGCGACGACGGTCCGGGGCTAAAACTAAGCTTATAACTAAACGGATCACTTTTCTCAGTAACATTTATATCTCAATATCTCCTTTGGCTAAGATGTCTTTTTGAGCTTCGTCTTTTGAGCAAATCGTCCTAAAAGAAGATCTCGAACCGGCTCAGGACGACTTTTTCGCTTTCCCGGCCGCCGGCGGCTGCGCCTCCCTTGAAATCCGTTTTCTCGTAGCTGATGACAAACTTGACGTTACTATTCAGGTACCAGTTAGTGCCCACCGCCCATGCCCGAGCCGCTCGAGCGGATTTTGTGGGATCGGCAAAGAGAGGAAAGGCTCCCTTGTCCACGATAAGTTCACTGTAACGGCCTGTGAGCTCGAAAGCACCCCAGGTGCCTTTATACGGATCGAACGGATTCCTCGGTTTTATTCCCTTATAAGATGCCGCATCGCCAGTGAGCACGTATGACGCAGCCACCTGCCAGGCATCATTTGTAAGTCTGGCTGAGGTGGATCCTATACTGACCTCTTGCGATGATTGGACATACTCCCCGAGCAGACCGAAGGGCCCCCAGTAGTAATAGCCCTGTGGAGAAATACGGAAATGGTCGCCATTGGCAATCACCGTGGTAGCTGCCGTTCCACCCGAGAGATATTTGAAAAAAGGCGATCCCCCCGGCAATTGTATTTGTCCAGAAGTCGAGAATGAGGGTAAGATGGGGGAGGTTGTGCTTCCCACCTCCTTCCCAAAAGTGCTGGCCACGCCAATCCCCAGGCCCTGCAACGGCTGAAATCCGCCATTTTTAAACGGCCGTACAAAAATACGAGCTGCAAAGTCTTTGTCGTCGTTGCTATCGATGTCGGCGCTTCCGCCATCAGGGTCACCGTTTAAAACAGCTAACGCGTAGTCAAAAGCGCCGTTCAACAGCACCCCGTGCAGTTGCAAGCCGACATCACGGTTGGGAACCAAATTATTCGATAAAGCACGCTCTACAAAAAGCAAGTCTGTCTCGTTCTGAATTCGCTCGATGCCGAAGGGGGTCTTGTATTTTCCTACCAGAAGCCTTACCTCGGGCCAGAAGTGAATGTCAAGATACGCGTCCTGAAGTACGGTCGTCCCCAGTCCGAAATCCGGCATAATTCTAAAGTCGTAGTACTTGAAGACGGTGCCTTCGAAGATAGGTCGGGCGACACGAAGGAGAAAGGTGTCCGCAGCAAGATGTTGGTAATCGTCAATAAAGAATCGTTCATCCACTTGAAGGATGCCGCCTAGTCTCAACAGGAAATCACCATCGGCAGATTTCAAAATGAATCCTTCCTTTCCTGCGCTCAGAACGGGTGTTTCTTTGGCTTTGGTGGCGGCATTCTCATGTTCAAGTTCCAATCGTTGCTCCAGAATCCGCATCTTTTGATCCAGAGCTTGAATGCGCTCATCTGTTGTTTCTTCATGCGGCGGCGCCTCCTGTGCAAAAACGGGGAATTGCAAAAACCCCGACACGGCGGTGACCAAAATTGTAACGAAAACTAAAAACCGGAAATTTCTCATCACGCTTTCTCCTTTTTCTCTTGGGGAACTTCCGGTGGACCGGTCAGACTGCCCATAGGGTTAATTTATATCTCTATCGCTGCCTCCGGTGATCCGGCCGGCCCTGTCGATCGGTTCCTAACTCACTTTCCTGGACCGTATTTATCAAAACGGATCTTCTCTTTGCGTTCGATCTGAACCACCCTGGATTCATGGATCGTTACTTCCACGGATCCATAGCGCACGTTTTTAATCGCCTGGAGAATCTTCTGAAGGATTTCCGGGTTCCTGAAATCGTCCGGCGAGTCTTGGTTCTCATTGCTCATCGAAAGACCCTCTTCTGTCATTTTATATATCTATTAAGTCTATAGGGTTTGTAGTGTAAATGTAAAAAAATTATTTCCGAGCCTTCCGGGCCCCGGCTTTTATTTTAACGCGCTCCTTTTTTTTAAGTGCATCCGCCAGGGTCACACCGTCCAGCACGGTTGCGATCGCGTCGCGGGTCTCTTTCATAACGATTTGGACGCCGCACGTTGCCTCGTCCTTGCATTCCTCACACCGCTGATAGGACGTCTGGCTGACACAGGAAACCGGAGCCAGCGGCCCATCGAGAATCCGGATGACTTGGCCGAAAGTAACCGCATCGGGCGACTTCCCCAGAAAATATCCCCCTCCCTTGCCTTTTTTGCTTTGCAGAGTGCCATGTTTTTTGAGTTCGAGCAGGATCTGCTCCAAAAATTTTTTGGGGATGCCCTCTCTTTCTGCCAGATCCGATATCAATACCGGGCCCTGGTTGTACTCCTCGGCAAGCACGAGCAGCGCCTTGAGAGCGTATTTTGCTTTCTTAGAGAGCATCTCTATACTCTACAATCTCTATAAACTTTGTAGAGTATTGTCTATGTTGATATCGTTTGTCAAGTCTTTTTTTTAACCAACCCCGCCGCCCTTCATCGTCATCCATTTCTTAATTGCTTCGGTCATTGATCCTTATCTGTGATTTGAAGCTTGTATCCAACACCTCGTACGGTCAACAGAAACATCGGATGGGCGGATTCCGGCTCCAGCTGTTGTCTCAATGAATGGATGTGGACATCGAGGTTATGCTCCTCTACAAACCGATCTTCTCCCCATAGGGCTGTAATCAGCTCGTCGCGGGTAAAGACCCGGCCCGGATGCTGAGCAAGACATTTCAGAAGAGCAAACTCAGTCCGAGTGAGTTGCAGGAGCCGCCCCACCATCCGAACTTCGTGGCGTTCCATATCAATGGACAATGGACCGATCTTAAGATGACCTGTAGTTTTATCTTCCGTACTTATCCGGCTGCGCCGCAACAACGCCCGGATGCGGGCGACCAGCTCCTTGAGACTGAAAGGCTTGGCAAGAAAATCATCTGCCCCTAATTCCAGTCCCCTCACCCGGTTCTCTTCCTGTCCGAGTGCGGTGAGAATCAGAAGAGGAATGCTCTTTGTTGTTGGGTAACTCTTGAGTGAACGGCAGACTTCCCAACCGGACAGCCCGGGCAGCAGCAGATCCAGAATGATTAAGCTAGGCGGCTGCCGCTGGGCTTCGGCCAAACCGATTTGGCCATCGCGTGCGGCCCGCACACCATAGCGGTGCTCTGTGAGTTCCTGCGTAAGGAGTTTGACGGTGTCCAAATCATCCTCGATGATGAGGATTTCTTCGGTCGTAGTGGCCTGCCGGGGTGCAGTTGTGCCATTCATCTTGAAGGTAAGACTACTAAACGGACGTTAAGGGAAGATCAAGAGCAGGTTAATTCTAGATAAACAGAAAGCCGGAAGCAGAATGGCGTTTAAGAATCACAAATTGGGGACGTTGCAAGGAAGAACAATGGTAAACTTCGATCCTTTTCCCGGTTCGCTCTCCGCTTGCACACCGCCTCCGTGCGCTTCCACGATGTGCTTGACGATGGAAAGGCCAAGACCGGTACCGCCAAGTTCTCGGGAACGAGCCCGGTCCGCCCGATAGAAACGCTCAAAAATCCGGGGAAGATCTTTTTTAGGAATTCCAAGACCTGTATCGTTTACGATAATCTCCATCGAATCACCATTCCGGCGCGCCTCAACTTCGATCTTTCCTCCCTCCGGTGTATACTTAACGGCATTCTCCAGCAGATTGATCAATACCTGTGTGAGCCTGTCGGTATCACCGGTGATCGGTGGAAGCGAGCTGCCGGAAGAGATCGTCAATGATTGATGTTTCTTTTCAGCCATCGGCCTCATCAATTCAATCGCCTTTCCGATAAGATTTCCGGGGTTGATCCGCTCACGTTTCCACTCGTACCGGCCGGACTCGATCTGGGAGAGTTGAAGAAGATCCGTAATCAGGTTGTTCAACTGGTCGGCGTGCTGTTGTGCCACCTCCAGAAATTGCAGGCATTTCTGAGGGTCGTCTTTGGCGCCGTCCACAAGCGCCTCGAGATAACCTTTGATGGATGTGAGCGGCGTCCGCAACTCATGCGAAACATTCGCTACAAAATCCTTTCGGACATGCTCCAAACGTTTAAGTTCGGTCACATCGTGAAAGACGAACACGGCTACCGGGCTGCTCTCCTGCGTTTCCGCAGCGGTCGAAGCCTGGACCGTGAATACACGCTCTTCAGGAGTTTGTATCATAATCTCGACTGAACGATTCGCGGGTGTCTTCAGCGTCGTTTGAATAAATTCGTTCAGCTGGTGGTGTCTTAAGACTTCGATGAAGGTCTTCCCGACGATGAGGTCGCCTTTGAGTCTGAACATCCGTTCCATTGCGATATTGATCATGAGGATCCGCCCCTGTCTGTCCAAAACCATCACTCCTTCCACCATGCCGCTAAGTATGGCCGCAAGCCTTGCACGATCCTCCGTGATTTCCCACATCTCGGCCTCCAGCGCCGAGGCCATCTGGTTTAAGACCCCTCCCAGCTCCGCCAGCTCATCGTGTGCCGTAATTCGCACCCGTTTTTCAAGGCGCCCTTTGGCAAGATCCTTCGCAACGGAGGTCATCTCATGTAATGAGATGGACAGACGTCTAAAAAACAGATAGAAAAGCGCCAAGACCAAGCCAAGGCCCGAGGCCAGCGTGATGAATAATAACCGTCGAAGATGTTCCTGCTGGGCATCCAGGGTCAGGAAACCCGCAACTGCCAGACTCGCGATCGCGATGAACATCGAGGCCGCGAGGAACTTCCATTGGATCGTGAACTTTATCATTTGAACCTTAGGCGGACTCAGTCCTCTTCTCTGAGCTTGTAGCCGTAAGACTTTACGGTGAGGATGGCATCGGCCAGGAGCGGAATTTTTTCCCGAAGCCTGCGGACGTGAACGTCGACGGTACGTGTGGTTACATCTGCATCATATCCCCACACCCGATCCAGGAGTACATCGCGCGTGAGAATGTGGCCTTTGTTTTGAAGCAGCTGTTCGAGCAGCCCGAACTCCTTGGCGGTCAGCGACACCTCTTTGCTCTTGACCAGGACTTCGTGTTTGACAGCATCCAGATGAAGGTCGCTGTAAACATAGGTCTGGGCCTTGGGACTATGGGACGGCTCCGTCCTCCGGAGCAGTGCCTTGACGCGTGCCATCAGTTCTTTCGGGCTGAAGGGTTTTGTGAGATAATCGTCCGCTCCGAGTTCCAGGCCCACGATCTTGTCCGTCTCCTCACCCTTTGCAGTTACCATGATGATCGGCATGACCGCAGTTTTGGGATCGGCCCGCAGCTTCTTGCACACCTCCAGACCGTCCAATTCCGGCAGCATGAGATCCAGAATGATAAGATCGGGCTTCATCGTCTTCGCAAGGCTAAAACCCTTCGCACCATCTGAAGCGGCCTCAACTTTATATCCGTCTTTGGTCAAATAATGTGCCACCAGGTCTCGGATATCCCGCTCGTCTTCGATGATTAAGATTTTTTTAGACATGGAATCATGCTCCAAGGATCTTCCCGGAAAGATCCAGCTCGGTCGCTCCGGTAATCTCAACCTTCACAAACTCTCCGGGTCCCGCATCTCCTTCCAGAGCCACCATACCGTCAATTTCAGGCGCCTGGCCTTTTATTATAGGAGAGCGACCATCCCCCTCCACCGGCAGAACCGGATGGAGCCTCCCCCTCCCCACGCTCGCATTCGCTCGCTGCTCTAGAATCACCACTCCATCTATTTCGGGCGCCTGGCCCTCCAGGCGGCCGAAGAGCTCTTGAGTCTCTTCATCTCTGCCTTCTACCATCACTTCCTGAATCGTCCCGATCAACGCGTGGTTTTTCGACAGCGAGACCTCTTCTTGAAGCGTCGTCAGCCGGTTGCGGCGCTCATTTTTTTCCTCCACTGAGACGGAATCCGAAAATTCATGGGCCGGCGTCCCGTCCTCATGGGAATAACCAAACACCCCGATGCGGTTGAACCAGCCCTCGCCTACAAAATCCAGTAGCTTCCCAAACTGCGCCTCGGTCTCTCCCGGAAAACCGACGATGAAGGTGGTCCGCATAAAAAGGTGCGGGATTCTTGACCGTAATTTCTCTAAAAGAGACCGGATCAGGCGGCTGTCACCTTTCCGCCGCATCTTCCTAAGAATCTCATCATCGATATGCTGCAAGGGAAGGTCCACATAGCTGCAGATCTTCTCTTCTGCAGCGATCAACTCTATCAGATCATCCGTCAAGTCGGTCGGATAGGCATAGAAGAGCCGGATCCACCGTATACCGTTAACAGCGGTCAGACGCTTGAGCAGTTTCGGAAGTTCGCCTTTCTTCTTCCAATCTAAACCATAGCTGGTCAGGCTCTGGGCGATCAGGTTGACTTCTTTGACGCCTTCTTCAGCCAGCTGCTGTACCTCGGCGATGATCGAATCCGCCGGACGGCTTTGTATGTCGCCGCGGAACGATGGGATACTGCAGAAAGAACAACGATAGTTGCATCCCTCCGAGATCTTGACATACGCCCAGTGGGGCGGGCTTAAACGCAGACGCGGAGTCGCGACATCGTAGAGAAAGGCCGGTTGGCTTACCATCATCGATGGTTCCGATCGCTTTACAGTCTTCTTGGATAACTTTTGGCACAGCTTCGCGATCTCCGGAAAATCACCGGTCCCGACCACGGCATCAAGTTCTTTCAGCTCTGAAAGAAGCTCATCCCCGTATCGCTGGGCCAAACAGCCTGCGGCGACGAGTACCTTGCAGCGGCCTTCTTTTTTGAGCTTGCCTAACTCGATCAGTGTCTCAATGGACTCCTCCTTGGCTGCATCAATAAAGCCGCAGGTGTTTACTATTATCACTTCGGCCTTCTCTGTGTCTGGCGTGAACTCAAACCCGTCCTGCTTCAGCAGTCCGAGCATCACCTCGGAGTCCACCTGGTTTTTGGAACAACCCAGGCTGACAAGGCTGACCTTTATTCTGTCGCCGGTCTTCTTCATCCGCGGCTCAGCTCTCTCATAATCTTAAGATTTATCGGATCATCCTGGGGCGAGTCTTTCGGTGTCTCTAAGACCATGGGGATATCTCGAAACACCGGGTGATTTACGAAGGCCCGGAAACCTTCAAGCCCGATGCCGCCCTGGCCGATGTGCTGATGCCGGTCCACACGGCAGTCAAGGCCTTTCTTCGAGTCATTGACATGGATGAAGCGGAGCTTCTCCAAACCGATGTGCTTTTCCACCTCATCGGCCATGCGGTTCACGCCGTCTGTCTTCGAGATGTCATAGCCCGCAGCAAAAAGATGGCAGGTATCTAGACAAACACCGATCTGAGGGTGGCGCTCGACCTGATCAAGCAGCTGTCCGATCTGCTCGATCCTGTATCCGATATCTCCCCGCTCGCGCGCGGTGTTTTCCAGCAATATCATTGTCTTGAACCTGGCCCGTTTCAAAACCGTCTTGAG
>Ga0207048_10119_pt1 | contig 24730 bp, 19 predicted proteins | sample Alteio_BWMinCont_65_FD_153301 | JGI IMG/M metagenome (GOLD analysis project Ga0207048, IMG submission 153301) | Enriched cells from forest soil in Barre Woods Harvard Forest LTER site, Petersham, Massachusetts, United States -... | ecosystem: Environmental > Terrestrial > Soil > Temperate forest >...
GAAGAACGATAGTTGAGGCACTTGTGTGCAATTTCGAACTTGACCACATCGAGCAGCACAATCACGGACAATTAACGCGACGTAAAATTGAGCAATTACATATACCAATGGCGGTGTAAAAGGAAAAATATTTATTCTTATTTACATCTGTTTTTAAAATTACACTCCTCAGCAGTTTTCGCTAAGCATTGTTTTCCTTCGCATTAGTCTGTATACAAATTTTCCCCTCACCCGACACGCTTCGCGTGTCCGCCCTCTCCCTGCAGGGAGAGGGAAAATGCGAGCGGGGAGACCACATCCATATTATGACTAACCCCCGACTTTAGTCGGGGGAAAAAGACATAAAAGAATTCCGGGGCTTTAGCCCAATTAATATCTTCCCCGCCTAAAGAAAATATGCCGCCCCTACGGGGCTTGGGGAATTATTGGGGACGGTTTCCGCGGGGTTACGCCCCCGGCTATACATATATCGCCGCTACGTGGCTTGGGGCGGGGAGACCCCGCCTCTACAATTAACCGCCGCCATTGTAATCCACCCCATAAGGGCGGGGAGCACCGCCCAAACAAGGCGGTTTTCCACGTTTTCCCTCCGCAAAGTCCGCAACCTCCGTACTCGTACCCCAAACCGCTAGGAACCATGTACCCATTCCTTTTAGTTTTGTAGTGACAACGGGCGGCGCTATATAGATACGGGATTACGCTCCGCAAACTCCGCAAGTTCCGCACATTAATAGTAACTCGTGAATAATCACACATCAAAGCGTATTAGTTTTGTATGATTATAGTACGGCGAAGCAGTAAATATCGCGTTTCGGCAGCAAAAAGCGCAATGCATTAAAAATGCGGAGAAAAACGTCTGAAAAAGTGTTGAACGTTGTTGAAAGCGGGGACGTTCACACCGGAAGAGGTAATAATGTATTATTCAGACTTCGGCGGCAACTGCGCGAGGAGTTGGTTTTGCTTGCGCAGGCGTTTTGTCAGCACGCGGATGATGCCTTTGCCGACTTCGATGCGGTCGGTCATGATTTCATAAAAGGCGTCCTGATCGATGCGTAGGGTGTAGGTTGGTTCCAGCGCGGTGACGGAGGCGGAGCGGGTTTCGGTGTCGAGCAGGGAGAACTCGCCGAAGATGTCCCGCGCACGGAGTTCGGCGATGGCGACGGTGCCGTCGTGGACGCGCACGCTGCCCTCGCGGATGATGTACATGCAGTTGCCGGCGTCACCTTTGCGGATGATGAGATCGCCGGATGCGAATTCCTCCTCTTCGAGGATTGACGCGACTTCGACGAGAACGTCGTCGGGCGTCTCGGAAAACATTTCGACTGTTTTTAGGATGATGACTTTTTCGATTGTCAGCAGCATGGGGGTATTCCGTGAATCGTGTATATCGGGAACATATAAAAATTTATTGAGCGCATTCGCCGCGGCATCGGGCAAGCCGAATAGCGAGACAGATTCCCGCAGGACGGGCAGGCGTTCCGGCGCGAGCGCACGCACGGCATGCGCCGCGGACTCCCGCACATACGCACTGCCGGTTTTGCCGAAGGCAGCGACGACGTCGTCGAGCAGATCGTCCAATTCCAGCAGTGCAACCGCCTGAATCGAGCATGCTTTCGACCATGAGTTGAAATGGCTTTCCGGTCCGGCGATGATGTTACGCAAGCGCTCTTTCATGTCAGGCTCAACGTTTGACTCCGAAAAATACGGCGCGAGACGGGCGATGCGCTCGCGCAACGAAAGACTCTCAATGAGAGGGAAAAACATCCGCTTGATTTCGCCGGGCATCTGCATATCGAGCGATTCGAGCGCGAACGCCCGATGCTCCGACGAATGGAGGCGTAGGTTGTCGCGGGCACGCAGCACGGTTTTTGCGTCTTTTGCATCGTAGAGAAACGAGAGTAAATAAAAGACTCGCTCGCGTATTTGGTCCATCTCAATTTCCAGCGCCTGGCGAAGCAGATTCATCTTCGGTTCGGATTCCAACTGCGCAAGCGTTGCCAAATACCAATAGGCGTATGAAATTTCGTTGCGCATGGCGTTCTTCACGCGTTCATCGCCGGCACCCTCGGCGCGGTAGCCGCAGTAGCTGAGCGACGCAAGCGCCTGATTGCGGACGGCTTCGTCGGGATATTCGATATGCTCTTTCAGGAACGCGATCGCATCGTATCCGCGAATCCTCCCGATGACGCGGATCATCCGGGCTAGAGCGCCGTGGCGATTGTCGCGCCTGTTGGGATCGGCGATGGCGGCTTCCAAATAGGTCAGAGCGGGGGATCCCACCGCAACGAGCGCGGCGACTGCGATAGACTGTGTCTGCGGGAAGGCAAGCGCGTCAATCATGATGGGAATCATTTTTGCATTTTTGATTTTTGCCGCCGTACGCAGCGCCGCTTTACGGACTTCAACGTCGTCGTCGCCCGCCAAGTCCCGCACGAGGCGGTAAAACGAAAATGAGCCGACGTCGCCGATGATTTCCGCCGCCCGTACACGGCGTTCCGCTTCGACGGAGCGAGAGAGATCCATCAAATAATTCGCGGCAAGCAAGACGCCGTCTATACCGCCGTAGCGTAACAAACCAGTTATCGCCCCCGATCGTATGGCGGGAGCGCTGTCGTCAAGGTACGGCGCAACTGTCTCGACTGCGCGTTCTTCGAGAATCGAGCAGTATGCCAATATCGCCGAAGCGCGAATGCGCGAGGAGTCGTTGCTTTGCATGCTCACAAGCAACTGTGGAAGTGCATCCGATATTTTTAACCGTGCTATACGTTCCAACGCATTCAAGCGCACAACTTCGGAACTCCGCTGAAGCATGGCGGCAAGATACACCGGCAGAGTATGACTGTGGGATTTTTCCAGCAAATCCAAGGCGTAGATCGCCTCTTCCGGGCGTGGGCTGTCAATCTTCATCCGCACAACCTCTCTGCTTGCCGCATCGTTCAACATGACTGCGTTCCCGTCGAACAGCCGCCCTTTCATGGCGCGCATCAGCGAACGCGCATACTCTTTGCCGAGAAACATCGCGGTCAATATCCATCCGGCAAGAATGAGCAACAGGAACACATCAAGGTGCGCCACATCAAACAGTCCAAACCGCGATAGCAGAAGTATGAGCGCGCCGGTTGCGCCTACTGCCAACGGCTCCACGACACCTTCCGCAAGCGTGCGCGCCGAAAGCCGTTCTTTCGCTTTCATCGGCTGAAAGAGAATGAAATAGGAGGAATCCTGCAACGACGTCCGCAGAACGGCATCGAACATCCGGCTGACGCCGATGAAAAGAATAAGCAGCCACGCGGCGTTCATCGCGCCCATTGGAAACATGCCGTAAACCAGCGCGATGGCGGTAACCGCAAACAATGACGCGGGGAGAATTAGCAGTCCCGTCCGAATGCCGAATTTATCTATAATCCTGCCTGATAAAAAAATCCTGATGAGAAGATTGAGCGCGTCTCCTGCCGCAAAGAATATGCCGAAATAAAAAACAAGCTGCGTGGCATCAGGCGATTGCATTTGCGCCTGACGCAAAAAGCCGAAATCAATGCTATGGAACGCGCACACGGAGAAGGCAGTCAGAAGACAAATGGCAAGAACGTATTTATTTTTACTCAATCGGCTGATTTGTGCAAAAGGAGATTTCTGCTCGTGACTGCCGCTCATGCGCTCCATTGCGGCAAAACGCGCCTTATGTCTGCGTAAAATATACGCGAGGGCAATCCCCCCGAACGCAAATGAAACCGCCGCAAACCCGACGAGCGCATTCACGCCAAGATAGGAAACGATTACCGGAGACAATACATAACCGACAATAGACGCTGCAACCTCACCCGCGCTGACAAGCCCGAACAATCGTTTACCTTGCCGCAAATCAAGCAACAACGACGACACGCCCGAAAACTCAAGGCTGACAAGTGTTTGGATCAATTTATCCAGCACCATCAACCCAAAGTACCACAACAAATATTCAGGATAGCGCCACAACCCGGCGCAGAACAGAACCAGCGAAACACAGGAAAACACAAGCACGCGCGGGAAAAAGCGGGCAACGGCAAGCCGGTTTTGATAGCGGGAATACAATAACCCGGCGATTATGACAACCCCGGACGAAACAATATACACGTATGGAAGGTACTCAATGCTGTACCGTGAAAGGAACAACGCGTTTGCGGCGGTAAATAAAAACGCCAGCGCAAATCCATGAAACGCCGAAAGCGCGAGCAGCATGAACGCAGTCAGCGCTTCGCCTTCACGCAGGTACAACAGCGAAGTGAACGTTCCGGGCGCTTTTTCAGGCGCCGACACAAAATCAGAATTTACGCGGTCACCGTCCATCAGAAATATCTTGACCGTTGAGCAATTCCCTGATGTCTTTAATGAATCGTTGCTTCAAGGGTTCACGCCCGAGTCGCGCGGCGCCGGTAAAATAATGGTGGGTCTGCAAAAATTCCAATTCTATCCCGTACCATTCACGCAACGTCGTCGGCGAGCCGTGCTCTGCAAGTTCGCGCTGGAGACGGTGGGAAATGATGTAAAAATCCGGGCGACCGAGATAATCGAGATCGGCGTCGCACAGTATTTGCTGTAGAAGAGTTTGAGGATTTTGGGGCATACGCGTCGCAATGATGAGATCGCACACAATCTCCGCTTGTCGGTCGGTATATCCGAAGCCGGGAAGCGCTTCGCGGGCAATGTGGGCTCCAATCGGCTCGTTGACTTCGTAGCGTTGTAAGAAACCGGTATCGTGATACAATGCCGCCGTTCGGAGAATCTGCACATCTTCACCGGTAACATGTTCCTCAATCGCCAGCCGCTCGACTGAATCTGCGACGTCCAATGTATGAATAACGTTATGATAATAAAGAGTCGGCGAGAGTTCGTTTTTCAGTCGCGCCACGATATATTCCTGCGCTTGGGGTAAATTCATGTTGTATCAAATTATAACAATGTCTGTCAAACTCAATGCCTCAAAATCCCGTCTGCAAACGCAAGGCGACGCTGCGCAACGGTGCAAGATTGCCCGGCGCCTCGACATAATAATAATTCAGAAGATTCAACGCTTCCAAGGAGAGCATCGCCGGTATGCCCACATTTCGCAGATCATAACTTGCGCCGGCGTTCACTACGTATGCGTCCACGCGGGCATCGCCGTTGGGGACACGCTGTGCGAGCAGCGTATCCGTTACCTCGTACTTGCTGACATACCGGAAGTCTACGGAGAGACCTATTCCCTTCCACTGCGTGCGCGCGCCAAGTTGCACCAAATGACGGGGACGATACGGCAATATCTGGTTCGTTACGGAATTTTCCGGAAAGACGTACGTATAACCCAAATTAATATCTAAAAGATTATTTCCGAACGGCGTAATGTCTATTGTCTCTTCATGTCCGTATAGTAACGCCTTCGTTACGTTTTGAAATTGAATGTACACGCCGCTATCGATGCTGAAGACAACTTCCGGCTCGATGAGATCGGTGAATGTGGAATAATACAATGCGGCATCGAGCGAATAATATTTCGTCCGGTAATTCACGCCCCCTTCCACGGATTGGCTGTATTCCGGGCGGAGATTCGGATTTGATTGAATATTGAAACTGTCCAGTGTCGTGCTGATGAACATTTCGGTTATCGTCGGCGTACGAAATCCCCTACCATAGGACGCGCGGAACACGAGATCATTATACGGTTCATACGTCGCGCCGAGTTTTGGAGAAATGAGATAAACGTTATAGAACGGTTCAAGGTCCGCCCGCAGCCCCGCATTCACCGTGACATTGTTATAGGGCTTGTATTCAGCCTGCGCGAACAACGCCCCAAGCGGCGCATGATGATCGCCGAATTCATCGGATGTAACGTTTTCAAACGCGGCATTCACTCCGCCTGTTATATACACATTCGATGCGGCAGGGAAACTAAGTGTCGCTTCGCCGTTCCATAATGCAGCGGTGGAGTGCCCTTTCGCTGTATCACCGGCAACTTGCGGGTCAGTAGTAAAAAGGGTATTGTAGAAATTCATTTTCACATTCATAATCATGTTATCGCCGATGATCGAGTTCAGGTTTGCAATGACGTCCGCAGTGTAAGAGTGAACGCGGGCATCCACGGCATTCGCGGAATCACTGGGAACGAGAGGTCTGTTCAGGCTTTGCCAAAACACCCAATTGCCACGATTTTCGTGCGCAAGAAGCGTCGAAATCGTGAGTTGCGTCGAATTGGAAACAGGAATATTTCCCTTCAAAAAACCGTCCCACCGATAATTATCATCACCTATTCTGTAGCTCTCATTTCGACCGTAATCGAGGCTTCCCAGCAAACCGACATTGCCAATCGTCCCCGATGCTTCCCCGTCAATAACCCCGAACTGCCTGCCAAGTGACGGAACCTGCCACTGTGGGTACGACGGCTCGCTGTACATGCCGCTGAAGACATTCAGAGAACCGTGTAAATCTTTATCCGGCGTCTTTGTAATAACGTTAATGACGCCGCCCAGCGCACTCGTGCCGTAAAGCGCGGAGCCTGGACCTTTCACCACTTCGATTCTGTCTATATCGTACATCGGCAATGCATTAAACGACATCGAGCCTTGATCGGCGGAAAGCATCGGCGTTCCGTCCAACATCAGTAACACCCGTGAGCCGACGCCATACGTATAACCGGAGGAGCCGCGAATGTTCACTTCGTTGTTTTCCACCGAAACGCCGGGGATATACCGGAGCGCGTCATCCAATTGGTTCGGATTGCGCGATTGAATGTCATCGGCTTCCATCACCGCCGTTGAGACTGGCACATCTTTAATTGACGTCGCATAGCGCTCCGCCGTTACAGTCAAACCGCTTTTTTCGAGTGGATTCGGCATAAGCGATATCACGATAAGCGAATCAAATGAGAGAATGACGCTCGTATCTCTATAGCCAAGCGCGTGTGCATTGACTGACACTGCGTTTGCGATATTCTTAAATAGAAACTCTCCATTTCCCCTGCTGATCTGTCTTGCAAGCACACGTCCTGTGGGATCCTTCAAGCCGATTACTGCGCCCGGAATCGTTTCTCCCGTCAATCCGTCTTTTACAACTCCATGAATAATCGTCTGCGAGACAGCAATACGCGCAATGCAAAATAACACACAGGCAATCAGGCAAACAGAAAAACGCGGCATAAATTCGATTATTGAATGAAGGGCTGAGCGGGCAGTGAATCGAAATTAACGTACAAATTTTGCACGATGCTGTCACCGGACTGGAGATTGAACGTAATCGGCTTGCCGCTCAAATCGTGTGCGAAGCCAACCGCGCGCCAATCCGTTGTGGCGGTATCGCCATCTTGCTGACCGACGCAAAGGTAATGGTACGTTCCCGGCGGAGGATTGAAAAACAGATACGTTGTGTCAGGCGTTTTATAATGCAATGTGTCCCATTGCACTGTATTCGCAAGCAAACCTATAATGACTTGGCTGACGGTGAACGGCGGCGCGGCTTCAACGAGAAACACGGCTGTAATTCGCGCGGAATCTTGGGGGGGCCAGTTGCCTGTAAAATGAACTGTGCCCGTGAGCGTGATGTTCGTATTCGGCGTTACGGGCGGCGGCGGCTCCAAGCCTTTATCGCACGAGACTGCAAATATGACACACACAAAAAATAGAGAGAGATATTTCACGACGGCAAACTAATAAAATCCCGACAAATCATTTACACGCCTATTCACAAATCATGCAGCGGTTATATATTGACTGAATTTCTCCCGTATTTCATCAGGCACGCGCATTTTGGTGAAATCCTTCAATTGCACGCACACAAGCGTATTGACTGATTCCACCGCAAGCGTCTCCGGGGAGACGTAGTTGCGGTAAAAGCGAAATCGCAGCACAATTGACGTGTTTCCTATCTTCACGACGCCGACCTCCGCCTGTATATGCGTACCGTAGGGCAGACCCTGCTTGAAATCCGTGTCTAATTTTACGTGTGGAAATCCGATGCCTTGATCGTTTATCAATTGATAATACGAGACGCCGAGCGCCTCCTGCACGAATTCTTCCATCGCAATATGGACGTAATTGATGATGTGCGGGAAATACATGATGCGCGCAAGGTCAACGTCGCCGAAGCGCACGGGAAGCTGGGTGAGGAAAGTTTTCATGTTAATGATTTTTTGAATTTCCCATTATCTAAGAATATTATCGTATAATTTTATACTTATTCACAACTTCCTCCACAATCATCCCCGCAAGTATCTCAAACGTCTTTCGCCCTTCTTCCGCAGTTGCACTGCGCGGCGTGCCGAAGTACGCGCGCGCACTCCCCATTTCCACAAATGATTTTTTCCCGTCGCGGATTGCCTTGGAAAGACTGATTGGAATATCGGGGAGGGTTATTCGTATTTCTTCGCGCACCAACGCGGGCGCGTCCGCCATTACGAGCGACGTCTCGAATTGTCCGGCGTGGCACTCGCCTTTTTTAAATTCGTCGGTCAATTGTAATGCCCAGGGTTTCAGCGTGATGTCTGGAAAGATGATTCTATTCCCGCATTTTTCTTGCGCGGAGTGAATCGCCTGTATATGCTCCGGCTCCAAGTGCGCATTAGCGATTGCAACGCAGGCAAAACCCATCTCTAATAGCGAACGGAACACATTTTCGTAATATGTTCCAACAGCATCATTTCCCAGCGACACGCCGCCGGGGAAGCCGTGCGCAAATTCCGTAACGGTGAACGGAATCGCCGGGAGCACGAACGCAGGAATGTTTTTCGCGTTCAAGATTTCTGCGGCGCGGCGCGCCATGCCTTCTGCAATGATGATGTCGGTTTCCAGCGGCAGGTGCGGTCCGTGCGGCTCGATGCTGCCGAGCGGAAGAATTGCAACGGAGTGCGCGGCAAGCGCCACCGCCGCTTCTTCGTACGTGAGGGACGCCCATCGGTACGCGTTCATGCGGCGGGTGTTTGGCGAATTAGTTTGCGGTCAACTTTTCCCCGTTCGTTTTTCGGGAGCGACGCGACGAATTCAACCATGCGCGGATATTTATACGGCGCAAGATGTTTCTTGACGTGCTCGGTTATCTCAGCCTGCGTCAACACTTGCCCTTGTTTTAAAACGATGTACGCTTTCGGCTTCGTCACGCCCGCTTCGTCTTCGGCGGCAACGACGGCGCATTCCGCAATCGCCTCGTGAGTCAATAGGCAGTTCTCTATTTCAAGCGGCGAGACAAAAATGCCGGAGACTTTCAGCATGTCGTCCTTTCGCCCGTGATAATAAAAATATCCGTCGGCGTCCTGCGAAAATTGGTCTTCGGTAAAATTCCAGTCCCCGGCGAAGGTTGCTTTGGATTTTTTGTGATCGCCGAAATAGCCGAGTGCGGCGGAGTCGCCGCAAATGTGGAGCGTGCCGATTTCTCCTGTCTTTACGTCCGCGCCGTCGGGTCCCACGATGCGGGCTGAATATCCCGGCACAAGTTTGCCGAGACTACCCGGCTTCACATCGCCCGGATAATTAGAAATGTAAATATGGAACATCTCCGCCGAGCCGATGCCGTCGAGTATCTCGACCCCGGTGCGCGTTTTCCATCGGCGGTACAATTCTTCCGGCAACGCTTCGCCAGCGGAAAGCACAAGCCGCACCGAACTGAGATCGAATTTCGCCTGATCCGGATGCTGGAGCATCGCGTTAATCATCGTCGGCACGTTCGTGATGATTGTCGGGCGGTATTTCTCGATGACCTCGAACAATTTTTCCGGCGTCGAACGCTCGTCGAACAAAACCGTGGAAGCGCCGACGGCAAACGGAAACATCAAGTTCGTTCCTGTGGCATAACCGAAGAATAATTTTGGCACGGAAGCGGTAACATCACTTTCCCGTATCTGTAAAACTTTTTTCGCGTAATTCTCGGTATTGAATACAAAGTCATGATGGAAATGCATTGCGGCTTTCGCCTTGCCCGTCGTGCCGGACGTGAAGAGCCAAACCGCCATGTCGTCCTCGGTCGTCGGCGCGGTTGCAAACGACGTGGAACACTCGTCGCGCATCTTGTCATAACTGAAAATTTTATTCTTGGGGTCGTGAAGCTCGCCGAGGAAAATTATCCCTTTCAGGAATCGTGCATTCTTATAAACGTTTTTCACTTTCTCCCACGCGGACGGGTGAACGACGCAAAATGCAGCGCGGGTGTAGTTCAGATAATAGTCGTAGTCTTCTTCGGTAAGAATTGTATTTACGCTTGCCGCAATACCGCCCGCTTTTATCTCTCCAAACCAGAAATACGCAAACTCCGGACAATCGGGGATGATGTTCAGTACGCGCTCTTCAATGCGCAAGCCGAGCGACACGAGAAGATTCGCCGCCTGATTCGTGCGGCGGGCAACTTCGGCGTAGGAAATTTTCTCGTCGCGATAGAAGACTGCGGTTTTTTCACCGCGACCTTCATCGAGATTGCGATCCAAAAAATAATTGACAAGATTGAATTGCATCGAAGTATAATTGCCGCCGATCAAAATGAATATTCAAATTCCGGAATCTTTATTGCCGCTTCTTCCGATTTCTCACTGCAATTGCCGGCAAAATCGCGAGCGACAACGTAATACGCCAGCGCGTCCCCGCCGACGACTTCCGTATCATAAAAATGGTTGCTTTTGCTGGCATGATGCCGCTCGAACGGCTGTCCTTCAATGGAGCGATATATATCGTAAATATAAATTCCTTCGTTATCTTCTGCGGCATTCCATGTCAACGAGACTTTGCCGTGCTTGTACTCCACGGATAGTTGCGCGCCGGAAGCGTTCCATTGTGGCGGAGTCTCATCATCCGACTCCGGCGCCTGAATCATCCCTTTGGGCCAATAGAAACATCGCACAGTTTTGAAATTCTCGTCGAGATTCTTGCAAATATTTACGTACGAGCATCGAATGACCGTTTCATCCTTTCCTTCTTTTATTTTTTTCGGGAGATCGGGATCAATCAACAGCGGACGGGCAAGCCCGACAAGGTCGGCGCTTTGCGATTCGAGTATTTCTTCCGCCTGCGCCGTCGTGGAAATCTTTCCAGCGGCAACAATCGGCGTGTGTAATCCGTGCATGACAAGATACCGCTTGATCTCCGCAGGCATATAGAGGTTGCAGAGATCGGGGTAATTCCTCCCCGGCATGCACCGCTCGCCACTGTAACCGGTGTAGGGATACAACGGCGCGTTGACTTTTTTTACAGCGTCCTCGAATTTTCCTCCGGCGGAAAGGCTGATGTAATCCGCACCCATTTTTGCAAACCGCAGCGCAATTTTTTTTGAATCAACGACGGTGAACCCGTCCTTAATGCACTCTTCGCCGAGAAAGCGTATTCCAACCGGAAAATTTTTCCCGACTTGGCGGCGCACTTCCGCAAGGACTTCGCATGGCAGGCGCAGGCGGTTTTCCAACGATCCGCCGTAATCGTCGTGCCGCATGTTGTACGTCGAGAGGAAACTGGAAAGCGTGTAGGCATGCGCCATGTGCAACTCCACGCCGTCGTATCCCGCCTCGCGGGCACGCGCTGCCGCAGCGCCATAATCATGGACGATTGACTTGACGTCGTCCAATGAAAGATCGCTCACCAATTGCCGCCATCCCGAACGCGCGACTTTAAGAAAATGGATGATCTGCGGAACGATCTTCGAGGGCGAAGCATCATGCACGCGTGAGGCAAGTTCGCGGTGCCCGGCGACGAAGGAATCATTTGAGAGACGCAGCAGCGGTCCGCTTTTAGCGGAATGCACCGCCATCGCCTCAACCACGATAAGCCCTGATTCACCTTTCGCGTAGCGCAGATAGCGATCCATAATATCTTTGTTGATATACCCGTCCTCGCCGGAGAGGCGCGTTACCATGGCGGGCAGGACGAAGCGGTTTTGCAGTGTCATCGTTCCGATTTGCAACGGCTGCAACAGAAGCATGGAATTTGTCGTTTTCATCGCTCGTTCAGGGCAATCGTTTTATTAGTTCGCGGGCGATAACCAATTTCTGTATTTCCGTTGTGCCTTCGTATATGCGCAATGCGCGGATATCGCGGTAGAGCCGTTCTGTAATCGAATCTTTCAATACCCCTCGCCCGCCGTGCAATTGCACCGCGCTGTCAATAATCGTTTGGGCGGCTTCGGTCGCGTACATTTTTGCAATGGATGATGATATTGTAACGTCTGCCGATCCGGCGTCAATCTGATGTGCTGCGTGATAAACAAGATTTTTTGCCGCCGCTAGCGCTGCCGCCATGTCCGCCAAGCGGAATTGCGTTCCCTGAAATTCGTTCAATTTCTGTCCGAATTGCTTTCGCGTATTCGTATAATTCAGTGTTTCGTCGAACGCTCGTTCCGCTAGACCGAGCGCGGCGGCGCCAACTGTCGGACGAAACACATCCAGCGTCGCAAGCGCAATGCGCAAGCCCTCGCCTTCTTTTCCGAGAAGATTCCCCAACGGCACTCGGCAATCCTTCATCACAAGTTCGCCGATGGGGTGCGGAGCGATTACCTCCTGCCGTTCAATAGTCAAGCCCGGCGCGTTCGGCTCCAGTATGAATGCCGATACGCCTTTCTTACCCAACTCCGGTTTCGTTTTTGCAAACAGGACATAAAAATCTGCAATGCCGGCATTGGAGATGAAAGTCTTTTTTCCGTTGATAATATAATGTTTCTTTTCGCTTTTTGCGTTGGAGCGCATCGAAACAACATCCGAACCGGCGTCCGGTTCCGTCAATGCAAACGCGGCGACTTGCCTGCCGCACGAAACTTCGCGCATACGCTTTTTTTGCTTTTCGTTGCCTGCCAATGCAATCGGATATGTTCCCAGCCCCTGCATTGCGAACATCGTGTCCGCCAAACCGGAACAGTATGCCAGCGCATGCCGTGTAACGCACAACGACCGCGACGAAACAGTTCCTTTGATTTCAAGAGGCTCGATAATTTTTTTCATCGTCAGCGCGCCAAGCCAACGAACCAATTCAATGGCATACGAATCGGCAGCGTGGTCACCCACCGGCATCGTTTTACCGGCAGCCAAAACGCTATGAAATAATTTTTCGTGCTTGGGCGTGAGAAATACGTTCATTATTTGAATTGGGGCTTGCGCTTTTCTCGCCAAGCATTGTAGGCTTCGCGGAAATCGGGATGCAGCATACATGCCGCTTGTACGGACGCTTCATACTCGAGCGCGGAAAAAATATCCATGTTCATCTCGCTGTTGATCGCTTCCTTCGTTATGGCAAGACCGAACGTCGGTCCCGCCGCAAGCGTGTGAGCAAGCGTCATCGCTTCTTCCACCAGTTTATCCGGCTGGACAACTGAATTATATAAATTAATCTCATATGCGCGCTGCGCGGAAATTGTTTCCCCTGTCATCAATAATTGCGTCGCGTGGGTCAGTCCGACGATGCGCGGCAGCAAATGGCAAATCCCCATGTCAGCCGCAGAAAGCCCGACTTTCACGAATAAAAAAGAAATCTTTCCCTCCGTATTCGCAATGCGGAAGTCGCTTGCAGCGGCGATGACCGCCCCCGCGCCGGCGGCTGCGCCGTTGATTGCCGCAATAATCGGCTTCGAGAGTTTGCGCATATTCTCAATAAGATCGCAGGACATGCGGGTGAAGTCGTAAAGTCCTTCGGCGCTACGCGCGAACAATTCACCGATAATATCCTCAACGTCGCCGCCGGAGCAGAATCCTTTGCCGCTACCGGTGATGATGACTACACGCACTGCGTCGCGAGCCTGTAAATACCCAAAAAAGTCCGCCAACTCGCGATATACCGCAAACGTCAGCGCATTCAACCGCTCAGGGCGGTTCAGCGTAATCGTTCCGATGCCGTCGGCTTCAGCATATAAAAACGTTGTCGGGTTCATTAATATATCACCGCTGTTCCTTCGATTTCTATCAACGCGCTCTCTTCCATCAATGATTTCACTTCAAGCACAGCCATTGCAGGAAAATGTTTCCCCATTATTTCACGATAAATTTTCCCAACTTCTATTATGTGTGTAAAATATTCTCGTTTATCAACGACGTAAAACGTCAGTCTCGTAATATCAGTCGCGGCACCACCCGCTTCCATAACGATCCTCATTACGTTGCCAAGCGCCTGCCGGTATTGCAACAGAAACCCTTCCTGCATCTGTTCATTTTTATCCCATCCTACCTGTCCGGAAATAAAAAGCAGGGAGCCTCCCGGCGGGCATAGGATACCATTCGAATAGCCTTTCGGACGTTTCCAATCTGGCGGATCAATAATTTTCATTCGTTTTGCATGCATAAAACTCAAACCAAAAAAATCGCCCAAGCGAAAATAGGGTTTCGGGATCGAATTTCAATGCCATTTTGTAATTTGTTTGCATCGAAATGCTTTGTAAGTTTGTATCTATTACCATCGCGAGAAAAAAATGGCAACGTATAAAGAAGCGGGCGTAGATATTTCAACGGGCGAAGAATTTGTACGGCGAATCAAACCGATCGTCCGAGAAACGTTTTCGCCGCACGTGCTATCCGACATCGGGCATTTCGGCGCATTTTTCGACGCCCATTTCCCCGACTACACACATCCCGTCCTCGTCTCCAGCGTCGACGGTGTCGGCACGAAATTGCGCGTCGCCGTTGCGATGCAAAAATACGACACGATTGGGCAGGATCTTGTCAATCATTGTGTTAATGATATTGCCGTCTGCGGCGCGAAACCCCTTTATTTTCTTGATTATTACGCCGCAGCAAAATTAGACCTGAATGCCGCGGTCGAAGTCGTAAAAGGTTTTGCGAAAGCATGCAGCGAGAATGGGTGTTCTCTTATCGGTGGAGAGACCGCGGAAATGCCTACCATCTATGATGAAGGAGACTTTGACGTTGCTGGCATGATCGTGGGCGTCGTTGAAAAAGACAAAATCATTACCGGCGCAGGTATTCAAAAAGGCGACGTGCTAGTCGGCATGGCGTCGTCCGGCTTGCACACGAATGGCTATTCCCTTATGCGCACTGCATTGCTCGGCAAATATCACGTGGACAGCTATGTCAAAGAACTCGAGCAGACCGTTGGGGACGCGTTGCTCACCATACACAAATCGTATTACTCGACAATCCGGCTGCTCATCGAACACCTCGACGTTCGCGGATTCTCGCACATTACCGGCGGGGGCATCGTCGGAAATACGATGCGCATAATTCCGAAAGGACTTTCAATCAGCGTCAACTGGAACACATGGCAGCAACAGCCGATCTTTCAATTCATCCAAAACGCCGGCAGTGTTCCCGACGAAGAAATGCGAAGCGCGTTCAATCTCGGCATTGGCTGCATTGCAATTGTGGCTCCGAAGGATGTTGACCGTGCAATGGCGATTATATTTGGACAAAATGAAAAGCCATACGTGATAGGGGAAGTTGTATGAAAAAAGAGAACAAAACCTTATTGGTTAGGTCGAGAAACTAATATTTAATTTTTATAATATTTTTACAAAGTAATTTTTTCAAGTCGGGCGGCGCACCGTCCGGCTTTTTTATTGCCTGTTATAATTTTGCATGAAATATGGTGACGAATTAGAATTGTCTATCGAGAAGCTTGCCTTTGAGGGCAAGGCAATCGCTCATGCCGGGGAGCTCGTCGTATTTGTTGAAGGCGCGCTGCCGGGCGATACGGCGCGGGTGAAAATCATAAAAAAGAAAAAAAATTTCGCCGAGGCACGCGCAATCGAGATACTTTCTCCTTCACCGGACCGAATATCGCCACAGTGCATGCACTTCGGCGCGTGCGGCGGATGCAAATGGCAGCATCTTGCATACACAGCACAATGCGAGTGGAAGCGCACCCACGTCGCAGAATCGTTCGAGCATATTGGTGAATTGCACAGCATTCCCGTTTTACCCACAATACCCTGTGCGCAACAATTTTATTATCGCAATAAGATGGAGTTTTCATTTTCCACAAGCCGATGGCGAGTCGAAAATGACATCAATGAAAAGAACGACGACGGCTTCACGCTCGGCTTGCACGTACCTAACAATTATGCCAAAGTCTTGCATATCGAACAATGCCTTCTTCAATCGGAAAACAGTAACCTCGTTCTACGCTCCGTTCGCAATTTCATCCGCGCCAACGGGCTGACTGTTTATAACAATAAACTTCATGAGGGCTATCTGCGTTTTTTGACTATTCGAGATTCAAAAAAGACGGGAGATATGATGGTGAACATCGTTACATCTGAAGATAAACCAGACATAATGGAGATGTTCACGCAGCATCTCGTAAAAGAATGTCCTTTCATAACAACCGTCGTGAACAACATCAATACGCGGCTCGCACAAATCGCTTTTGGCGAATCGGAAAAAGTGTATGTCGGCGAAGGATTCATCCGTGAACGTATCGGCGTGCTGGAATTCGTCATTTCGGCAAATTCATTTTTCCAAACGAATACGAAACAGGCGGAAATACTCTATTCCACTGCCAAAGATTTCGGCGATTTCCGCAGGGAGGACGTGGTATGGGATCTTTATTGCGGCACTGGAACAATTGCTATGTATGTTGCCGATGCCGTGCAAAAAGTTATCGGTGTGGAGCAAACCGCATCCGCCATTGCCGACGCCAAACGGAATGCGGAGCATAACAAAATATCAAACGTTGAATTCATTTGCGGCGACGTGAAGGAAACCTTGTTACAATCCAAATCCGGCGTGCAGCACATTAATTTCCCCGATTGCGTAATTATTGACCCGCCTCGGAGCGGCATGCATCCGGACGTGGTAAAAGAATTGCTGAACGTTGCGCCGGAACGGATTGTTTACGTCAGCTGTAACCCTGCCACACAGGCGCGCGACCTGAAAATTCTCTCCGAGAAATACGCGATTGAAAAAGTCCAGCCGGTTGATATGTTCCCGCATACATATCATATCGAGGCGGTTGCGAAGTTAACGAAGAAGTCATAATCTTCTTTTTCTACGATTTTATCGCAACACGCGTGAAATCCTATCAGATTAGCCATTATCCTACCCTACATTGCTCAATCACAATTGAGAAGTTTCAGCATTAATAAATATCAACATCAATAAATAATAGAACGATTCGGGAAATAATAGAACGATTCGGGGTAAAAAATCATACCCTTGAAAACAGCCGGAAACTTTTCGGAGGGGCTATGCGTTTTAGTACACAAGAAAGAGAAAGCGAAAGAACGCATAGTAAACAGGCGGAGAATAATGGTAACAGGCTTTGGGCAGCAAAAAACAGGGGAGCTTATCATTATCTTACACATCTTAATTCCAATAATTAAGATGTGTATTTATTGATTGTAAAAAAGGGAGACATACCAATCTTAACAGGCAAGAAGAACGGGTGTAAACTAAAGAATGGGGAAAAGATAAACCGAGAAAAGCCCTTTCACGAATAGTGAAAGGGCTTTTTCATTTAAAAATAACGGAATGGCTTTCTTCAAAAATTATTCTGTAGAGAATGCAATATATTACCGCTGTACGATTGAGTTGATCTATTTAGTCTTTAATTATTTTTTTTCGAGTGTGCTCATATAAATATTAAATCGTTCGTCTAAGGTTGCACCAAGTTTTGGATCGCGAATTTGATAATATTGTGTAGTATGGCCTTTCCATTTAGCTTTCTGACCATTTAATGGCGGTTCCGCCGAAAAAATTAATATACCTTCCATATGATTTAAAATTGTTTGTCTATCTGGATGTTCTGAGTCATTCGGTTCTACCAAAGTATAATTTCCCGATTTATCCTTCTCTTTGCTAACTCTCTTCAAGCCAAACCATGAGAATCTATCCCATCTCCCAGGCAAATCTCTACGTTGTTCGGCAAGTCGAGCTTTTAAACCATCACCATTATTCCTTTCATTACACTGTCCGACATATACGAGTGAAAAATTTGAATCATAAAGGGCATATATTCCAATTTGATGTGCAAAATCAACATTAGGTTGCTTTGTAGTTCTACCGAGTAGAACACCTGGGCGTCCATGTCCAGTGTTACCCCAATCAACATTTTCTATGTGCCAAAACAAACCGAAATTTTTAATTAAAGGTTTGGAATTTTTGTTCATCAATAACTCTCCTTCTCCCCGGGGAACCCCGATTTCTTCACATCTTCTGCAAAGTGCGAGGCGGCAGTGCGGATGGCTTCGGCGATGTTTGCGTATTTGCGGACGAAGCGGGGGTGGAAATCTTCAATCATGCCAAGCATGTCATACACGACAAGCACCTGCCCGTCGCAATGCGCGCCCGCGCCGATGCCTATCGTCGGAACGCTGGATTGCTTTGTTACTTTTGCCGCAAGGTCTGCCGGTATCTTTTCGAGTACGAATGCAAACACGCCCGCGTCTTCCAGCGCTTTGGCGTCGCGCAACAGCTGTTCCGCCTCTTCCGGGGTTGCGCCGCGCGGCTTGTATCCGCCAAATTGATGGATGCTTTGCGGCGTCAAACCGAGATGCCCCATAACGGGAATTCCCGCCTGCGTCATTTTATTGATCGCTTCCGCGCTGCGCTCGCCGCCTTCCAACTTCACCGCGCCCGCGCCGGTTTCCTTCATGATCCGCCCGGCGTTTCGGAACGCCTCGTCCGCGTTCGTTTGGTACGACATGAACGGCATATCGGTTACCACCATCGCCCGCTCGACGCCCTGCATCACTGCATGGGTATGATAGATCATATTGTCGAGCGTGACGGGCAACGTCGTATCGTGCCCTTGAAAGACATTGCCGAGCGAATCGCCCACAAGAATAATATCTACCCCCGCGGAATCGAGCAAATGCGCCATTAGGTAATCATAGGCGGTGAGAGAAACGATTTTTTCTCCCCGCTGTTTCATTTCCAGCACGGTGCGGGTTGTTATTTTTTTTAGGGTAGTATTCATTATCACATTCCTGATAGTTCGTGAATATTATTTATACATGATTGCGTTTTCGATTCGGCAAGGAACTCAATGCCCCATTCTTCCTCAAATCCCCTGCGCAACGGCGCAATGCATTCTTCAAACACGACATCGCGCTGCAAGATTTCGCCGAGCGAGATAGACCGCGAACGGAGAATGTCTTTCATTCTTGCGACGGCGTTTTCCTTTTCTTCACCTCTCGGCAAAGCCGGAAATAAAAATTCCGGCAGCCGCTCATGGAATCTGCCAAGAAGAATCGAACCATGTTGAAGCAGCACCCCACCGATAACGCGCTGCGCACTGCCAACAAATTTTCTGCCATTCCATTCCAATTCGTACCGCGCACTGCTCGTAAAGCACAATGCGGAGGAAGGAAGTTTATACGCGGAGTTGAAATCCGCTTGCGTTTTGACAAATTCCGCGCCTCGCAATCCCAGAGGCATAAGTCCGCGCGCAATTGCGCGATGAATTTTTTCGTACCATTCATGCGGCGAGAGATCGCCAAGCGGTGTAACAACGGAGTATGTGATCTCCTCAGCATGAAGTACGGCGCGCCCGCCCGTCGGTCTGCGGACAATGTCTATCCCGGCTTTTGCACAAGCGGCATGGTCAATGCTATTTTCATCTTGGTTATAACCCAGCGACACAGCATACGGCTCCCATGCATACAACCGGACGATTGCCATATTATTCCTGCGTGATTCTTCCACAAGTGAAGAATCATACGCCATGTTGTATGCGCCGTCATGGGCGGAAGTGTTTTCAAAACGAAAATTCATTCTAATTGTTTCAAGAAGTTTCTCCGAACAATCCGTCCTGTTTCTCGCGCTTTTTAATTTTCCCAAAATGCTTGTACGCCAGCGGCGTCGCTTCACGCCCGCGCGGCGTACGCTGTAAAAAGCCTTCGCGGATAAGGAAGGGCTCGTAGACTTCTTCTATCGTGCCTGCTTCCTCGCCGACTGCGACAGCAAGCGTATTCACGCCTGTAGGACCGCCGGAAAATTTATCCATGAGCGCGAGCAGGATGCGCTTGTCCATATCGTCCAAGCCGTACTCGTCCACTTCCAGCGCATTCAACGTCATCACTGCAATCTCCTTTGTAACCACTCCCTTGCCTTTCACTTCCGCAAAATCACGCGAGCGGCGGAGCAGTCGGTTCGCAATGCGGGGAGTTCCGCGCGAGCGGCGGGCGATTTCCTTCGCGCCGTCAGGCTCAACGAGCACTTCAAGAATTTTTGCCGAACGCATGAGAATATTGTATAATTCCGGTTCCGGGGAATAATAATCCAAACGGAAATTGATGCCGAACCTCCCGCGGAGCGGCGAGGTCAGCAAACCCGCTCGCGTCGTTGCACCGACGAGCGTGAATTTCGGCAATGCAAGCTGGATGCTGCGCGCGCTGGGTCCGGTATCTATCATTATATCCAGCCGGAAATCTTCCATCGCCGAATACAAATACTCCTCGACGATGGGGCTGAGACGGTGAATCTCATCAATGAATAATACGTCCCCTTGCTCGAGATTCGTCAGCAATCCCGCAAGATCTCCGGGGCGGTCGAGCACCGGACCGGATGTAATCTTTATCGCCGATCCCATTTCATTCGCGATGATGTGCGCAAGAGTGGTTTTGCCTAATCCCGGTGGACCGGTAAGCAGTGCGTGATCGAGCGCCTCGCCGCGCTTCCGTGCTGCATGGATGAACACCTGAAGATTCTCGACGATCTTTTCCTGTCCGACGAAATCCGAGAATGCTCCCGGACGCAATGTCTGCTCGAATTGCTCTTCCGCTCCGGTCTTCTCGCTGTTCGTTATGTCTGATGCACGGGGCATGAATGTATAAATTTATGAAGGATTCTCGAAAATACCCAATCGGCAGAGGATTGTATAATACAATGTTTTCCCCATATTTCAATGAAGGAAAAAACGAGGGGGAGTTTTCCGTAATTTTAAAGTCCGAATATGGAAAAAAATATGTCAAAACTAATTCTCGCAATTGAATCTTCATGCGATGAGACTTCCGCGGCGGTGATGCACAATGGCGATGTGCTATCCAACGTCATTTCCTCGCAGGAAATACATGCGCAATATGGCGGAGTTGTGCCTGAACTTGCGTCACGCGCACATTTGGAAATGATCATTCCCGTCGTTGAGAAGGCAATTTCATCTGCAAGCGTAACGCTCGATGATATTAACGTCATCGGCGTAACGTCGGAGCCGGGTTTGCTCGGTTCGCTCTTGGTCGGGGAGAATTTTGCGAAAGCGCTGGGTCTTAGTATGAATATCCCCGTGTATCCGATCAATCATCTTGAAGCGCATATTTTTTCCGGATTCTTGGAAAACCGAGACATCAACTTCCCTTTCGTCGCATTGGTTGTCTCCGGCGGACATACGATGCTCGTTCTCGTAAAGGATGTGAACGACTATATTCTTCTCGGCACAACGCAAGACGATGCCGCAGGCGAAGCGTTCGATAAAGTTGCGAAAATACTTGGCTTGGGTTATCCGGGCGGTCCTGTTATAGATAAGCGTGCGAAACAAGGTAACCCGAAAGCCGTCCATTTTCCTCGTCCGTTGTATTTTGAAAATACGTACAATTTCAGTTTCAGCGGAATGAAAACATTCGCTTTGCAACTTGTGCGCAAAACCAACGGACAAGGTATCTTGGAAGCCAGTCGCATTCCCGACATTTGTGCGTCATTCCAGCGCGCCGTCATCGATACACTGACTGCGAAAACCATGCGCGCCGCAGAAGAATTTTCCGTTCATGACGTCGTGGTTGCGGGAGGCGTCTCCGCCAACTCGGAATTACGCGCAACAATAGATGCCGAATGTACAAAGCGCGGGATGCGACTGACCGTACCGCGCCTTGCCTATTGCACCGACAATGCCGCGATGATTGCAAATCTCACGGAGTTTAAAATCAAAAGCGGGGTAATGCCCCCCGAAATGATTGTTGCAAGCGCGCGTTCAACGCTCCTCCCTTTTTCCGTGTAACTGCCCATCCAATGCGCGCCGCTTCCCTCATCGGTCTTACGATCGAGATATACGATATGGTGCAGGAAGACCCGCGCCCTGCCGATTATCTCATTGGCAAATTTTTCCGCGAGCGAAAATTTCTCGGTTCCCATGACCGCAAATTCATCGCTGAAACCATGTATGCGATGCTGCGACATAAATCTCGACTGGAGCAAATTGGATCGGGGGTGCAGGGAAACGGCGATGAGCGCATTTCGGGAACGCTTGCATCCCTTGTTGTCTATTTTGCAACCGCGAAAGGCGAAACTTTATTACCTGATTTTCTCGACGGCGTATCAGAGGTCGCCGGTTGCAGCCGCGAATCCGCAGAAAAATATTTTCTCGAAATTGGGCAATATGCTGATCAACAAATATACGCTGACGACGCTGCTCGCATCGCGTCGGAGGAGTCATTTCCCAAATGGATGACCCGGAAATTCGTTACTATTTTCGACGCCGCTAATGCAGAATCACTCTGTCGCGCGATGAACGAACAAGCGCCCGTAACATTGCGAGCAAACACGCTCAAGACGACGACTGAGGAATGCGAACGCTCACTTGAACAAGAAAATATTTTTGCCAATCGCGGGAAGTATTCTCCTACGGCGCTTATTCTGAAAAAAAGGATGAATGCATTTTCGTCTGAGACGTTTCGCAAGGGATTTTTTGAAATGCAGGACGAAGGGAGCCAGATTGTTTCTCTCGCCTGTGATCCGCATCCCAATTGGAAAATAATGGATGCGTGCGCGGGAGCGGGCGGCAAGACACTCCACCTTGCGGCGCTGATGCAAAACCGCGGTGAATTGTTCGCATGCGTGCAAACGACGTTCCAAACGGAAGAAATGCGCAAACGGCTACGCCGCGCCGGCGCGCAAAACGCGCGTATCGTGCAAAACGAAGACTTGGAAAAGCAAAGAAACAGATTCCTCGACGCGATGAATCTCGTGCTCATAGACGCACCATGCAGCGGCAGCGGGACGATTCGCCGCAACCCTATCATAAAATGGCGGCTTACGGAAGATAAAATAGTACGCTACGCGGAGGAACAATTGAAGATTTTAGACGCATATTGCCCGTTCGTGCGTGTGAATGGCAAACTCGTCTATGCGACGTGCTCTCTCTTCAAAGAAGAAAATGAAGACGTTGCCGAGCGTTTTCTCCTCAACCACCCTGAATTTGAATTCGCGCCGTTCACGAATATGAAACTCGGCGAAGATTTGTCAATTTTTTCAACCGGCTATTTGAGGCTTTATCCGCACATACACAATACCGATGGCTTCTTCGCGGCGGCGTTCATCCGAAAAACATAGAACCCCAAAACCAGTATACCATCTCGTTGCCCACACCCACTGGGACCGCGAGTGGTATAAGCCGTTCGAGCAGTTCCGCGCAATGCTTGTCGAATGCGTGGATAACGTTCTATTTCTTTTGAAACAGAAAAACGGCTTGCAATATTTCATGCTGGACGGGCAGACGTGTGTACTCGAAGACTATCTTGAACTTCGCCCAGAGAAAGAAATAGAAATAAAAAAACTTGTCGGTGATGGAAGATTGGTGATCGGACCGTGGTACAATCTGCCGGATGAGTTTCTCGTCAGCGCAGAAGCGATGATACGGAATTTACTTCGCGGAAAAGCTCTCAGCGAAAAATTCGGCGGCAGAATGAATATCGGGTATATTCCCGATTCATTCGGACATGCCGCTGCGATGCCTGCAATCTTCGCGGGATTCGGCATTGACTCCGTGATACTCTACCGCGGCTTTGGCGGTGAACCTGGCCAGGAATCCTCCGAATATATATGGTCAGCCCCGGATGGGACCCGCGCTGTCATGCACCACCTCCATCCGGATGGATACTCCGCCGGTTGTTTTGCGCAGGATACGCCTGCGGAAGCGTTGGAACATTTCATGCGTCTGAAAAAGATGACGGACTCCCGCGCATTGACCCCGCACAGACTCATCCTGAGCGGCGGCGATCATCATTTCCCCGATCCGCATTTCGCCGAAACCATTTCCCATCTCCACAACGAAACAGGCGCTGATATCCGGCAGAGCCGTTTGGAAGATTTCATCCGGGGAATTAAAAAAGGAAGTAAGAAATTCCCCGACATCAGCGGCGAACTTCATTTTGGGTTTCGGTATGCGTTCGCTGTCAGTTCGGGCGTGTATTCCAGCAGGATGTATATCAAACAAATGAATTGGCACGTCCAGCAGCTGTTTGAGCGATACGTCGAACCTCTCAATGCAATATGCCTGGCATCCGGTTTGCCGACTTATGACGCCCAAATCCGGCAGGGATGGAAATACCTCTTGCAAAACCATCCGCACGATTCAATCTGCGGCTGCTCCGCGGACGCCGTGCATGATGAAATGATGACACGGTTCGCGAAAGCGGAGGAAATCGGCGCATACGTAATTGAAAAATGTTTTGAATCTCTCATTCCCCGTGATGACAGAATTTGTGGCGACGATGCGACGCTGTTCGTTTTCAATCCCTCGTTGGTGGAGCGAAATGAGTTCGTCCGTGCGACAATTGATTTTTATTTGCAGGATGTCGTCGTCGGGCTAAACCCAGACGTGAAGATTGCGCCGAAACGCCCGAAAACGCCATCGTTGAGGCTGGTTAATAATGACGGCGAGGATATACGCTTTCAGGTATTACGCCGTTCCGAAGCGTTTGGGATATCCTATTCAAATTATAACTACCCCAAGCAAACTCTTGTCGATAGATTCGATCTTGTCATAGAAGCAGGGCGGCAGTCTCCGCTTGCATTTGATAAATTAAAGATACATAAAGCAGACGTACAGGTTGCGTTCCCATCTGCATTGGTCATTCGTGAGAATCAAAACAACAATCACTATGCGTT
>Ga0207048_10120_pt1 | contig 24350 bp, 19 predicted proteins | sample Alteio_BWMinCont_65_FD_153301 | JGI IMG/M metagenome (GOLD analysis project Ga0207048, IMG submission 153301) | Enriched cells from forest soil in Barre Woods Harvard Forest LTER site, Petersham, Massachusetts, United States -... | ecosystem: Environmental > Terrestrial > Soil > Temperate forest >...
TGATAAATTGCCACTATCAGGTGTTGCGCCATTGTTATGCGCCGGTATAACTACCTGGTCGCCGTTAAGGGAATGGAAAGTGGGCAAGGGCCATAAACTTGGTGTTGTGGGCTTGGGTGGTTTGGGTCATATGGCTGTTAAATTAGGGGCTTCGTTAGGTGCTGAAGTTACGGTGTTAAGTACATCAGCGTCAAAAAAAGTGGATGCCGAAAAACTTGGTGCGCATAAATTTGTAGTAACAAGCGATCCTGAACAGGTGAAAGCAGTTACCGGTACATTTGATTTTATCATCAATACCGCGTCGGCACAGCACGAATACAATTTTTACCTGGAATTGTTAAAACTGGATGGCACCATGATACTAGTAGGCGTTCCGCCAGAAGCTCCAAAGGTATCAGCCTTCAACCTCATTTTGAAACGCCGTCGTTTGGCAGGCTCGCTCATTGGCGGGATAAAAGAAACCCAGGAGATGCTGGATTACTGTGCCGAACATAATATCACATCGGATGTGGAAGTAGTTAATATCGACTATATTAACGAAGCCTATGAACGCATGATAAAAGGTGATGTAAGGTATAGATTTGTGATAGATATGGCTTCTTTGTGAGTCCGAAGTCTTAAGTCTTTAGTCTAAAGTCGTAAGTTTGCGATGTTCGATTTACGGACCTTGGACTAAAGACTTAAGACTTTCGACTTAAAATGACCATTCCATTTGAAAAATTGAAATCCGAGTTTAAGAGGGTATTACTTTCTCTTGGTTTTACCGCGGAAAAAGCAGGGGTATGCGCTACTATTTTTGCAGAAAACAGCAGGGACGGTGTTTATACGCATGGCCTGAACCGTTTCCCTACCTTTGTTGAATATGTGAAGAAGGGGCTAGTATACCCGGATGCAGAGCCAACAAAAGAAAATACTCTCGGATCACTTGAACAATGGAATGGAAATTTGGGGCCCGGGATATTGAATGCCCGCTTTTGTATGGATCGTGCAATGGAACTTGCAAGCGAAAACGGCGTAGGCTGTGTTGCTATTAAAAACACTAATCACTGGATGCGCGCAGGAGCTTATGGCTGGCAGGCTGCCGAAGCCGGATTTATCGGCATTTGTTTTACAAATACCATCTCCAACCTGCCGCCCTGGGGCGGTATCGACCCACGCTTGGGTAACAATCCCCTGGTTATTGCCATACCGCGAAAAGGCGGACATGTGGTACTGGACATGGCGATTTCGCAATATTCCGTTGGCAAGCTCAATCAATATAAATCAAACAACCATGAACTGCCCCTGCCAGGAGGTTATGATGCTGAAGGCAATTTAAGCACGAATGCCACGGAAATACTTGAATCGCAAAGGTTGTTGCCTATTGGTTTTTGGAAGGGTTCGGGCCTGTCGTTAGTGCTTGATCTGCTGGTAACCGTGCTAAGCCAGGGAAACTCAACTGCTAGAGTCACCCAAAGTGAAAATGAATCAGGTGTTTCACAGGTTTTTATCTGCATAAAACCTGATAACAGCGACCGTACTACTCGGTTAATCGAAGAAATCATCAGCTACACAAAAACTAGCCGACCGGAGCATGAAGGCGGATCAATTTTTTATCCCGGCGAGAATACTTTAAGGACGAGGGAGAAAAGTTTGAAAGATGGGGTTTTGGTGGATGAAGGGATTTGGGGGAAGGTGTTGGGGTTGTAACGATGTCTGAACGGGAGATTAAGCCGCGAACATATTCACAGTAACCATAAGAGTAATTTCACGCCAATTTTGTATCTTTGTAAAACGGTTCCACCTTCTTAGGTGCTGCTCTGCAGTCGCCGTTATAATCGACATCTTCATAAAATATTTGACGGCTAATTTTTCGGCAAAAACTATCTATTGTTTAGGTTCTTTGAATTAATTTATTGATATACAGAAAATTACGTGTTTTAAAAGATGATTTTTTAAGACCACCTAAACGCATTTAGCCCGGAAATTCGAAAAAATTAAGACCACCTAAACCCGTTTAACCCGGAAAACTGAAAAAATTAAGACCAGCTAAATGCACTTAGCCTGGAAAATCGAAAAAATTAAGACCAGCTAAACACGTTTTGCCCGTTTAACACCCGTTTTTTATACGCCCTAAATTCATTTTGCCCATAGAAATTTGTCAGATGGCTTGGAATATGAAAGTCGTTAAAAATCACCGTTAATAGTGACCCTCGTCATTTCTTTTGAAACAGATTGACCCCATCTTTGTAGTGTAGACAGCATTCACCTAACAAGAAAATTATGGAAGCATTGATTCAAGAACCCGGGGAAAAATTCCGGGAAATAAAAGCACCAACCAATGGTGCACCAAAAACTATGAAAGCATTGGTTTATCATGGCCCCGGCAAAAAAGCATGGGAAGAAAAACCTAAACCAACGATATTAAAACCAACGGATGCTATAGTAAAGATTCTTAAAACAACAATATGCGGTACAGACCTCCACATCATGAAGGGTGATGTACCCGAAGTTACTGATGGCAGGATCATCGGCCACGAAGGGGTTGGTATTATAGAAGATATTGGGAGCGCTGTAGGCAATTTCAAAAAAGGCGATCATGTACTTATATCCTGCATTACCTCATGCGGCAAATGCGAATATTGTAAAAAAGGGATGTACTCGCACTGCGAAGATGGCGGATGGATATTGGGCCACCTGATTGACGGTACGCAAGCAGAATATGTAAGGATACCGCATGCAGACAACAGCCTTTATCCCATCCCTGCAGGCGCCGATGAGGAAGCGCTGGTAATGTTAAGCGATATTTTACCAACTGGTTTCGAGTGCGGTGTTTTAAACGGCCAGGTAAAACCTGGTGATACCATAGCCATTGTAGGCTCGGGGCCGATAGGCTTGGCTGCCTTACTAACAGCCCAGTTTTACACACCGGCAGAAATTATTATGATCGACCCGGATGAAAACAGGCTGAATACTGCAAAAACTTTTGGGGCAACACAGTTGGTTAACGGCACCAGGGAAAATGTCATTGAAAAAGTACTGAGCCTAACCAATGGTAAAGGCGTTGATGTAGCCATTGAGGCTGTCGGCATACCTGAAACATTTGAGTTATGTACAGCCATTATTGCACCTGGCGGCCACATTGCCAATATAGGTGTTCACGGTAAAAGTGCCACCCTTCACCTGGAAACGCTTTGGGCAAAAAACATTACGATCACCACCCGGCTTGTTGATACAGTTACTACTCCTATGCTGCTAAAAACCGTTCGGTCAAAAAAATTAGATCCAAACCAACTGATCACACATCATTTCAGATTGGACCAAGTAATAGATGCCTATGAAACCTTCGGGAACGCCGCAAGGGAAAAAGCCCTGAAGGTAATATTGACAGCTGATTAAAGTTGGAGGGGCATCAGTCCTGAGTCTTTAGTCCCGAGTCGCATCTTGTTTTCTTACTCGAGACTAACGACTCTGGACTTAAGACTTTGAACTCGAGACTTAACCCTCGATCATTCCTTCAAACTTCTCCCAAAAACCGTCATTCGGAAACGGGGCAGTGATGAGCACAGGTTCTTTTTTTATAGGATGGACAAACTGAAGTTTACGGGCATGCAGACTGATGCTTTTACGTAAACTGCCGCGTGGGTATCCATATTTGTTATCGCCAACTATAGGGCATCCCAAAGTTGAAAGCTGCACCCTGATCTGGTGCGGGCGGCCTGTTATTGGGTCAACCTCGATTAAATAATAGCCGTTAACCTCCCCAACTAGTTTATAGTTTAGCTCTGCCCGGAGGCTGCCTGGTACTTCCTGGTGGTAAGCTTTCGTAACGTTTTTTTGCGGGTTTTTTACTAGCCAATGCACTAAGTTACCCCCTTCGGGTTGGGGTTTCTTGCGCACAACGGCGTAATAGGTTTTATGCATTTCCCGGCTTTTAAACAGTGCGTTTACCCGGTCCAGTGCTTTACTTGTTTTAGCAAACAGGATAACGCCGCTAACGGGCCTGTCGAGCCTGTGCACGACTCCTAAAAAAGCGCCATTTGGTTTATTATATTTTTTTGCGATGTAATTCTTAACCTTCTCATCAAGTGGTTCATCCCCGGTCTCATCAACTTGCACAATGTCGCCGGCACGCTTGTTTACCGCTATAAGATGATTATCCTCGTATAGAATATCGGCATCGGTTATTTCCTGGTTTATGTATTTGATTTGGACTTTGGCCATATGGTTCATGGTTGATGGTTCATGGTTCATAGCCGATTTTTCTACGAATTATGAATTATGAACAAAAATAAGTTAGGTTAGTTTGCAATTACTGGCTGCTTCTTTATAAACTATGAACCATGAACTATGAACCAAATTAATACTCCTCCTTTTCATTCGGGAAGTTCTTTGACTTAATATCGCTAATATAGTTTTTTATGGCGTCGTTCATTATTTCATTTAAATTGGCATACTGGCGTAAAAAACGAGGTTTAAAGCCTTTATTAATACCCAGCATATCGTGAATCACTAAAACCTGCCCATCGCAATGCCGGCCTGCTCCTATACCAATTGTAGGTATATTTAAACTTTCGCTCACTTCTTTTGCCAGTGCCGCCGGTATTTTTTCGAGCACTATAGCAAAGCACCCAAGCTCCTGAAGTTTAAGCGCATCTTCTCTTAATTTTTGCGCCTCCTCTTCATGCCTGGCCCTTACAGTATAAGTCCCGAACTTATAGATAGATTGCGGGGTTAGGCCCAGGTGGCCCATAACAGGTATCCCGGCAGTAAGTATACGGCTTATCGATTCCGCAATTTCAACGCCGCCTTCCATTTTTATACTATGTGCACCGGCTTCCTTCATGATCCGGATTGCTGAGTTTAAAGCTTCTTTAGAATTACCCTGGTACGAACCAAATGGCAGATCGACAACTACCAAACCCCGTTTCGCAGCACGTACCACGGATGACGCGTGATAGATCATTTGATCAAGTGTTATAGGCAAAGTGGTTTCGTGCCCGGCCATAACATTTGATGCCGAGTCGCCGACCAGGATAATGTCCATTCCCGCCTCGTCAACAATAGCCGCCATAGAATAATCATAGGCCGTAAGCATGGTGATCTTTTCACCACGGGATTTCATTTCCTGTAAAATATGCGTGGTAATCCTTTTAACCTCTTTGTTTACCGACATGGATAATGTTTTAGTGGGTACAAATGTAGTTTACTTATTTCGGATTTCGGAATTTCGATTTCGGATTTAGTCTTTGTTGATTTCGGAATTTCGGAATAAAAATCTATCTTTGCTCCGTGAATCAGGAAGTTATCCACTTCAATACTTTAGCTTTTTTTCACGGGGCGCGGTACCAGGCAAACCGGTCTTTTAACCATTCATCTTATTTAAATAATGACTTACTTCACCAAATTACCGGCGGTCTTATTGCTGGCTGACGGAACCGTTTTTTATGGAAAGGCAGCCGGAAAAATGGGAACCACAACCGGCGAAATATGTTTTAATACCGGGATGACCGGCTACCAGGAAATTTTTACGGACCCGTCTTATTTCGGTCAGATCATGGTTGCAACTAATGCACACATTGGTAATTATGGTATCAATAAGGATGAAGTGGAATCGGGCCGGATACAAATTGCCGGGCTGGTTTGTAAAAACTACAATATTTATTATACCCGCAAACAGGCAGATGAATCTATACAGGATTATTTTCAGGCACAAAATATTGTAGGCATATCTGATATTGATACGCGCCAGCTAGTTCGCCACATCCGTGACAAGGGTGCGATGAATGCAATTATTTCATCAGAAATACTCGACATTGATGAATTAAAGGCCAAACTTGATGATGTGCCGTCAATGGATGGTTTGGAGTTGTCTTCAAAGGTTTCAACCACCGAAACCTACACATTTGGCGACGAAAACGCGACTTACCGCGTAGCGGTACTTGATCTCGGTGTAAAGAAAAACATTCTGCGCAATTTTGATAACAGAGATATTTACGCTAAAGTTTTCCCTGCAAAAACCACCTTCAAGGAAATGGAAAAAGATTTTGCACCAACCGGATATTTCGTTTCAAACGGCCCCGGCGATCCGGCTGCCATGCCTTATGCTATTGAAACCGTAAAGGAAATTTTGGCATCCGAAAAGCCGATGTTTGGCATTTGCCTGGGTCATCAGTTACTGGCGCTGGCCAATAATATCCCAACTAAAAAAATGTTTAACGGCCACCGTGGTTTAAACCACCCGGTTAAAAATATCATTATTAACCACTGTGAGGTGACTTCGCAAAACCACGGCTTTGGCGTGGTTCCTGAAGCTGTACGGGCTTCTGATAAAGTCGAGATAACACACCTTAACCTTAACGACCAATCTATCGAAGGTATCAGGGTAAAAGGTAAAAAGGCGTTTTCGGTTCAATATCACCCCGAATCATCACCCGGCCCCCACGATAGCAGGTATTTGTTTGATGATTTTATTGAGTTGATGAAGTAGTAGGTTAAGACTTCCGAAGTTTTGAACGAATTCGTAATTCTTTATTTCATCGGCATTTTTCCGCCATTTACCGGATATTTGGCATCTTTCGCCTAAAAGGATTACTGAAAAATGGGTTCAGTTAGCAGATTTGATCTATAAATCAATCGCTATTATGAAAACTTTACTCGCTATACAAATTGTACATATGGCTTTGCATGTTGTTGAACATATACATTCATTTATTCATTCGCTGGGGCATTTGATCAAATAAGCCCCACCCAAACCCTCCCCGGTTGGGAGGGCTTTAAAAAGTCTCCCCAACCGGGGGAGATTTAGGGGGGGCTTACCACTCATCGTCATATTTCTGCCATTCACCAAATAAATAATGGAAATATCAATTTTGTAAACGATTTTTACGGCATGGCAAAACAACCTATTATTACAGTAAAGAACCTTGTAAAAAACTACGGCGATTTTGCAGCCGTAAAGGGAATTAGCTTTGACGTATACGATGGTGAGATATTCGGTTTGCTTGGCCCAAACGGAGCAGGAAAAACTACTACTCTTGAGATCATTGAAACCCTGCGTGAAAAAACCTCCGGTGAGGTAACTGTTGAGGGCTTATCTATTGAGAAAGATGCAGATAAAATTAAACAACGGATCGGGGTGCAGTTGCAATCTGCAGGGTACTATCCGAATTTAAACCTTACGGAGCTTATTTCACTCTTTTGCGGTTTGTATGGGATTGATAAAACCGCCACAGAAATGCTAGAAAAAGTAGCATTAACCGATAAAGCCAAATCGAAATATAAAGACCTTTCTGGCGGTCAAAAGCAACGTTTTTCGATTGCCACGACATTGATCAATAATCCAAAAATAATTTTCCTCGATGAACCGACAACAGGTCTCGACCCACAGGCACGCCGCAATTTGTGGGACCTTATTCGCGAGATCCGCGACGCTGGGACCACCGTTGTGATTACTACGCATTATATGGATGAAGCAGAAGAGCTTTGCGACCGCGTTGCCTTTGTTGATGGCGGCCATATTGTTGGAATTGATACCCCAAACCATTTTATAGACCAACTGGTAGCATCAGGCTTTGAACGTAAAAAACAAGTAAAACTAGCGAATCTTGAAGATGTTTTTATAAACCTCACAGGCAAGGAATGGCGCGACGACTGAGCCAATTGGTAGTTTGAAGCAAGCAGTTTGCACACAAATACCAATGAGTTAATGACTAATGACCCAATGACCAATAGCAGATGAAAAAATATAACAATACTCGTGCAACCCTTGCGATCGCCGTTGCCAGCTTCCGCTCAATCATACGCAGTCCTTCTGCGGTGGTATTTAGTTTGGCATTTCCTTTGATATTTATTATTGTTTTTGCAAATATTGGGGGTGGCGCGATAACCGTGGATGTTGGCGTTTCCAAGAGTTGCGATACGTCACGTACCGACTCGCTTTATCAGAGCTTGAAGCAAATTCCTATTATACACCTGGTAAAAAATCAGACTTCAAATGAAATGGCCAAAAACCTTTCAAAAGGCGACATCGATGCCGTTATTGATATTCAAAGGCATAATACGCCCCCCTATTATACCCTTGATATTAAATATACTACGGCGGCCGCTCAAAAGGATGGTATACTAAAGTCATTGCTAGATGGGATGTTTTTCCGGATAAACAGTAATGGAAACACTGTACGCCAACCAATTGCTGAATTAAAAGAAGCTACCGTCCACGGTCGTGAGTATAAATATATCGACTTTATACTACCGGGTATGCTGGGCTTCTCACTACTTAGCAGCGGTGTATTTGGTACTGCCTTTGTTTTTCTGAGCCTGCGTTTAACACTCGTGATAAAACGTTTTTTCGCTACCCCCGTAAAAAAGTACAGCATAGTGATAGGTGAAGCGTTGGCACGTTTAGTTTTCTCGTGGATCGGAGCTTTGTTTATCATAACCGTGGGGCATTACATTTTTGGTTTTACGCTGGTACACGGCCTTACTACTGTGGTAAATATGCTGATACTTTCGGCTTTCGGGCTCATTATATTTATGGGCTTCGGTTTCATTGTATCGGGCATCGCTAAGAATGACAGCTCGGTACCGCCGCTATCCAATATTATTACATTACCCCAATTCCTGCTGTCAGGTACTTTTTTTTCCATAACGGCTTTCCCTTCCTGGCTGCAAGGGTTAAGCAATATATTGCCACTAACTTATCTAAACAAAGCCATGCGCGATGTTGCCTTTGAAGGAGCCGGCTTAGGCGATGTAACCCATGATCTGCTTATTTTAGGTATCTGGTTTATCATAGTTTATGCCGTGGCAGTTAAAACCTTTAAGTGGGAGTGATTTTGATTTACGATTTTACCTGCCTGCCGCAGGCTGGGATTTACGATTTACGATTTTTTTATTGCTTGAATCGGTGAAATCACAAATAATCAGTGAAATCCCCACCTCATATTAATTTTATGTTAATCTTAAAGTAATTTCGCAGTTAATTTATCGGAAATTGTATATTTGAAAATTGTATCATTTAGTGTACAATTAACACTAAGTAAACTTAAATTCGCAAATTCCAAATTAAATGAGCTTAATAATTGATATTCATGCCCGCCAGATACTCGATTCGCGCGGCAATCCTACCATTGAAGTAGATGTTTTAACCGAAAATGGCGCTTTTGGCCGTGCCGCTGTACCCTCGGGGGCTTCAACAGGTGCGCATGAGGCCGTCGAGCTTCGCGATAATGATAAGTCCAAATACATGGGTAAAGGCGTGCTTAAAGCCGTTGCCAATGTAAATGATAGCCTGGCAAAAGAATTACAGGGTATTGATGTATTTGAACAAAATGCGATTGATAACCTGATGCTCGAAATTGACGGTACCGAAAACAAAGGCAGTTTAGGGGCAAATGCTATTTTGGGCGTTTCACTGGCCGTTGCTAAAGCAGCTGCACAGGAAAGCCATCAGCCGTTATACCGTTACATAGGCGGCGTTAACGCCAATACTTTACCTATCCCGATGATGAACGTACTTAATGGCGGTGCGCATGCGGACAATAAAGTTGACTTCCAGGAAATTATGCTGATGCCGATTGGCGCGCCCACTTTTTCAGAAGCATTACGGTGGGGTGCAGAAACTTTTCATACGCTTAAAAACATTTTACATAAAAAAGGATACTCAACCCTTGTTGGTGACGAAGGCGGTTTTGCACCTAACTTTGGATCACACGAGGAAGCCATTGAAACCTTACTGCAGGCTATTGAAGCGGCTGGCTACAAACCTGGCGAGGATATCTTCGTCGCAATGGACCCTGCTTCTACCGAATTTTATGATGAGGAAAAGGGCCTTTACATCTTCAAAAAATCTGACAAGCGCCAGCTTACTCCCGATGAAATGGTTGACTACTGGGTAGAATGGGTTAAAAAATACCCTATCGTTTCGCTTGAAGACGGTTTAGCCGAAGATGATTGGGCTGCATGGAAAACACTAACCGAAAAATTGGGCAAAACCACCCAGTTGGTTGGCGATGATTTATTTGTTACCAATGTAATCCGTTTAAAAAGAGGTATAGATACAGGCGTGGGTAACTCTATCCTTGTAAAAGTAAACCAGATCGGTTCGTTAACCGAAACCATTAACACGGTATCAATGGCGCAAAATAATGCTTATACAACTGTAATGAGCCACCGCTCTGGTGAAACCGAAGATTCAACCATAGCTGATCTGGCAGTGGCTTTAAACTGCGGTCAGATAAAAACCGGCTCTGCTTCCCGTTCAGACAGGATTGCTAAATACAACCAACTACTGCGTATTGAAGAAGAATTAGGCGATAGCGCAAGGTTTATCGGCAAGGACTTTAAGTACTATAAAAGGTAGCGGGGAGCACTGATTTATGCTGATTTTTGTGATTTAATAGATTTTTATCTGCCTTTAATCATAAAAATCAGCTAAATCATTATAATCCGTGATCTATATTTGCATCATGAAGGTTAACAGATTTCTAAGAACGATCATCATTTTACTCCTCCTCACGTTAAACATTGGCTGCGACCAGGTTTCAAAATCCATTGTAAGGCATAAATTAGATTACTACGACCGTGTTGAGTTCCTTCACAGGCATATCACATTAGTAAGGGTTGAAAATTCAGGTGCTTTTTTAAGCGTAGGCGATTCGCTTTCAAAACCTTCAAAGTTTATACTCTTAAATCTTCTTCCTTTAATTGTTGTTATCGTCGGCCTTGTTTTCATTTTTGTAAGAACAAACCTGGACCGGGTGATCTTATTCGGCCTCATCCTGACGATCGGAGGCGGTATCGGCAATCTTTATGACCGGGTTGTTCATGGCTCTGTGACAGATTTTATGCATATCAATTTTGGATTATTTCAAACAGGGATATTTAATGTGGCTGATCTGTCTATTACAACAGGAGTTTTAATTTTGTTGATACAGGCTTATTTTAAAAGGAAAACGGAGACCGGGGTAATTAGTTGATATTTCCGGGACTTCTTTCTCATTTAAGTTCAAGCAAACCCTAATCCCAATAAAAAGCGTATCTTTGCAACAATTACCCGTTCGCTTACGGTTTTGATCACCGAAAACTCTTCAGATCCGCTTATGCTTCGCGTTAGCAAATACATTACACATATTACATGTCATTCGAAAATTTAAATTTAATTGAGCCTATAACAAGGGCTTTAAAAACAGAGGGTTATACCACCCCAACCCCTATTCAGGAACAAGCCATCCCCATTATATTGCAACATAAGGACCTGCTTGGCTGCGCTCAAACCGGAACCGGTAAAACGGCGGCTTTTGCCATCCCTATTCTGCAGCTATTATACCAGGACAGATTACAGCACAAAGAACAAAAAACCATAAAGGCCTTAATTTTAACACCTACCCGCGAGCTTGCCATACAAATTGATGAAAGCTTTGCTGCTTATGGCAAACATACTGGGTTAAAGCATTTAGTCATTTATGGAGGGGTATCGCAAAACCCGCAAACTGATGCTTTAAAAAGAGGGGTTGATATTTTAGTTGCCACGCCGGGCCGTTTACTCGACCTTATGAACCAGCGCTTTGTACACCTTGAACATATCCGGATGCTGGTACTTGATGAAGCCGACCGCATGCTTGATATGGGTTTTGTGCATGATGTTAAAAAGATCATCTCCAAAATACCATCTAAAAGGCAAACCCTGTTTTTTTCGGCTACCATGCCTAATGAAATTCAGCAATTAGCAAATACCATACTAACCAGGCCTGAAAAAGTGGAGGTTACTCCTGTTTCTTCCACCGCAGATACCATTCAACAGTCTTTATTTTATGTTGAGAAATCAGATAAGAGGGCATTGCTGATCCATCTGTTAAAAGATAAAGCCATAAAAACAGCCCTTGTATTTACACGCACCAAACATGGCGCAGATAAAGTAGTAAAGGACCTCATCCGTGTTGGTATAACGGCTGAAGCCATCCATGGCAATAAATCGCAAAACGCCCGTCAAAGGGCTTTAAGCAATTTTAAAAATCGTACCACACGTGTATTGATAGCTACGGATATTGCCGCCCGCGGTATTGATATTGACGAACTTACACATGTAATTAATTACGAGTTGCCAAACATACCCGAAACTTATGTGCACCGTATCGGTCGTACCGGCCGTGCAGGCTTAAATGGCATAGCGCTTTCCTTTTGTGATGAAGAAGAAATTGAATTTTTGAAGGATATTCATAAACTAATCGCAAAACAAATTCCAGTTGAAGATGCACATCCCTACCCAATGAGCCCTAAAAGCGTTGTCGCTAAACATGAAGAAGGTATAAAAAAAGGCCCTGCAAGGTATGGCAGTCCGCCAAACAAAAGAGGTCGTGGATTTGGCAATCCTAACAAGAGCTGGGGCGGTAGCAATGGCTTAAGCGGCAGAAGCGGTGGTAACAATCGCGGCGGTAGACGGGATTAGCCGGGAAATGTTGAAAAGTTTATAATCTTATTTGTATTGAGTAAGTTTATTGGATAATTTTAACCTATTAAAAAATTATGTCATTGCGAGGAGGAACGACGAAGCAATCTCGTCGCCTTGCATGTAGGTTAACCTGTCAGTGACGAGATTGCCGCGTTATCGCTCGCAATGACATGGTGGTTGAAAACATGAATTAAAAATAAAATTTCAATTTCTATGAAACGCCTGATCAATCTTTTCAAAAACAAATATTTCCTGGTTAGTTTTGCTTTTGTGGTATGGATGATATTTTTTGACAAGAATGACTTATTCTCGCAATATCAATATCACCAGCAGGTAAGTAAATTAAAACAAGAGCGGGATTTTTATCTGAAAGAAACCGCCAAAGTAGCCAAAGACCTTGATGAGCTAACCTCAAACCCTCAAAAACTCGAAAAATTTGCCCGCGAAAAGTATTTGATGAAGAAGGATAACGAAGATGTTTTTGTTATCGTTCAAACAAAGAAAGAGGAGTAGTTTAGTGATTAGAGACTTGAGATTACAGGTTAGTTGAAGGTGTCTTGTCCTGATGGATCAATCGACATTCGTGTTTTAGTGAATTGAATTGCCTTTTACGGTCGCGCCGGAAGCGTCCTTTTGCGTGCGCGTTCTTTCAGTCAGGTGGATTGAATCCCTCTTTGCGATTGCGGCATCAGTCTTTTCCTTAAGTATCACCGCGGCATTGCCTGATGTGTCTTTTGAATCCTTCATCCCTTCGGCCTGCCGAATTGAATCCATACCCGCATCATCCCTTTCATAAAGCTGTTTAGCAGGATTTGTTGATATATTTTTTTTATTGTAGTGCATGATCATCGTTAAAAAAAGAAGCAGTAACAAAGCAGATGCGATAATTACTGTCCTTACATATTTTCTTTTTCCCTCCGGCACATTTTGTCTTTCCCAGGAAATATTGGCATTAAAGATGTAACCTATCTTGGGCTGAGTGTGAATAAATTCTTTATGCTCATCCGCCAAAAGTTTGCGCAAAAAAGATACTGCCTGGTTCAGACCTTCATTTGCCCCTGGATAATCAGCCCAAATCTCCTTAATAATGAATTCGCGTTTTACAACATTTCCCTGGCGTTCTGCCAGTATACACAACAACTTCATCAACCTGGGTTCCAAACGGTTTTTTTGCCCGGTTTCTTTGTCAAATATTTCATTTCTGAGACTATCTATAATATACCTTTGATTGATGATAAATACTGCCTCTTTCATTTATCCCTATGTTTACAATAGTAAATCTAAAGCTTTATTTAGCTTTTCCAAAGGTTTTCTAAACCTATCTTCATGAAAGTCGGCTCTATCTTTACAGGAAATTATTTGATATGGAAACCCATTTGAAAATCCTTCTTTTTTTTATTGCGGGTATTGTAATAAAATTCTGTGTTTACGGAGAGCGCATCTCATCAAATTATAAAAGAATGAAAAAATTGTTTTTCTTCCCAATCATGACGGTGCTGCTTGTGCTGCTTTGCTTTTTACGAGTACAAGCTCAACATATTGCTGCCAGCATCCAAGCAGATAAATATGTCCCGTTAATTATGTTAAAAAAGCATATCCCGGCACTTTCAATTGCAGTTTTGAAAGATGGTAAAATGCTGAAAATGCAAAGCTATGGGTTAGCTAACATCGAAACCCATTCTCCCGCTAAATCTCAAACCGTTTACAAAATCGGATCTCTCAGCAAACAGTTTATAGCAGCTGCTATGATGCTTCTGCAACAGGACGGAAAAATAAACCTGGACGACCAGGTTGGCAGGTACCTCGACAGTTTACCCTCAGCCTGGCAAAGCATTACCATACGCAACCTCCTGACCCATACATCCGGACTAGTGAGGGATGCCCCCGATTTTGACCCGCTTAAAGTGCGGCCGCTTAGTGACGATATAAAAGCTATTTATTCCTTGCCGCTTGATTTCACGCCGGGCACGCAATGGGATTACAGCAATATGAATTATTATGTGCTTGCAGCAGTCATTGAAAAAGTTACCGGTGTGAACTGGGCTGAATGGATCAGTAAGCACATTTTTAAACCTTGCGGGATGAACCAGACCCGTACAGTGAGCATGACCGATCTTATTTTAAACCGTGCAAATGGCTATAAAAGAACGGGGGAAGGATGGGAGAACGCAGATATTTGGCTTGCGCTTCGGCCAAGCGGTGCTTTCATTTCCAGTATAACCGATCTGGCTATATGGGATAGAATACTCTGTTCCGATAGATTGTTATCTGCTATAAGTAAAAAGCAAATGTGGACAACTATGAAACTGAATGATGGTAAAAAGACACATTATGGTTTTGGCTGGTTTATAGACTCTATTAATAATCATCTCAGAGTACATCACGATGGTGGTGTTCCGGGGTTCCGGTCAGATTTCGAGCGGTTCCCGGACGATAAACTCACTGTGATAGTGCTGACCAATCTTGGCAGCGCTAATGCCGAGCGTATAGCGCAAACCATTGCCGGATTTTTCATGCCGGAACTGAAACCGGTACCTGAAAAAGCGCTGGCCGATACAGAGCCGGAAATCACCGCCAGGGTGAAAAGCTTTGTTTACAGGCTGCAAAAGCAATCAGGTATTGACACCAGTACTTTATCAGCCAATTTGGTTAAAAATTTGAACAATGACGCTGTACGCTCTCTGGCTGACGCTATCAGCGGTAAAATTTATTCAATAATACTTGTTGGCCGGAGGGAATTCAAAGGCAAAAGAACCTACCGTTACCGTTTGGATTATGGGTATGACCATCTATACCTGATCATACAATTTGACTCACAAAACAAGATCACCGGCTACGGCATCGACGACTGATAAAATATTAGGTATATTGATGAAGAAGCGGCCTGGATTTGACGAATTTGGTAAAACTTTTTATCGACTAAATTTCTCCCTCCCGCTTTCTTATGAACCACTCTAAACTCAGCAATCCCAATATCAACACAAACACCCATTTCACATCAATAATATCGCTGTAGTGCTTATCTTCATAAACCACGGTTTTAATATTTTCGTTTTTGCGGATGAGATCGGCAAGGCGGTTAATTTGATTGGGGTATAGCATTTCACCGCCGCTTTGCCTGGCTATTGTATTCAATAACTGGTGATTAGCTGCACTTTGGCGAGCTTCCAGATTTAACGGCTTTACGGTTAACTGGCCGCTGGCTGTGAATTGTTTCGCGCCATTTTTTGTAGTGGCAGTATAACTGTATTCTCCAACAGGCAATGTGCCGGCATCAAGCTGATAACTTTGGCCATTACGCGTGAACAGAAAGCTGTAGCTTTTGCCGGCTTCACTTTTCAGATCGATCTTTACATCCGGAGTATTGATCATTTCTAGCGCGTCATTGTATAATTCGGCATTTAACAACACATTTTCACCTTCATCAAAAACGCGTTTGGCAGGGTAAACTATAAAACGCTGACGGTTCGCATTAGCGGTTAAATACTGCACCCCCTGCCCGAATAATTCCTCCAATGCATGGTGGTTCCCATAAGTTTGAAACTCTGCCAATTGCCAGCGCCATACGCCTTCGCCTGTAAGCACACCAATACGCTGGCCGCCTTCATCACCAAAAGCCAATAATGGGTAAGTGGTTTCAACACTGCCTATTCGTTGCTTTAGTAACATGCTGCCTGGCGAAGTTGAGCTATAGCTACCATAAGGTGCAAGTAATGGAGGAAAAGCGGCTATCTTTTTCCTTGAAGAGTCTGACAAAGTAAAAGCAGTAAAATCAATGGTTGGTTGCGCAAATACCTCCTGCATTTCCTGCCGGCCCGAACTTATTCGCATAAATTTCTGATCCAAATCATAAGCCGACAAATCACTTTGGGCGCCAACTACGTACCATACCGGTACTTTACTTTTCAAAAGATTTTGAATGATACTATTGTCTTTCCCCGAAACCTGGTAGAGGATAACCAGGCTATAATCCCCTGGTTTTGCTGCAGTAAGTTCGGATAAAAGACTCGCCTTTACTTCGTAATTCTTATTACTTTCAATAGACTGACGGATCACACTTATATCCGGGTGCGGGCTGGCATACAAAAGCAAAACCTTTTGTTTGGCATCCAGCACTTCCACGTAAATAGTTTCGTTATTGTTTTGGGTTGATATTTCATTTTTAACTGGCGCTATACTAATATTAAACTTGTGCACGCCTTTTTTGCCGGCATTTAGTTTTAGGGTTACTACCTTGTGAAAATCATTTGAGCTTACCGGGATATTTTGTGCGGTAACCTGCCTGCCATCTTCCGTTACACTTAAATGCATGTTTTCACCTTTGCTTTGGTAAGCTTCAGCTAACACTTCTATCTCAAAATCATTACCTAAAAATGCGGTTTTGTTATAGTTTACATTGCCGATCAACAGGTCTCGCTTAGCTATGGTATCGCCTAACGCGATGGTGTAAATAGTGGTTTTAAAATTCTTTGCCTCATATTGCGGATCGCTTCCCTGGTTGTACAAGCCATCGGTAGCTAATATTAATGCGCCGATATTTTGGTTTACAAAGCGGTCATTCAACTGGTGAAGGGCTTTTGATATATCAGTTTGTTTACCGTTAAAATCTTTTGTCAGGCCATCCGCTAAATCACGGTTAAAATGAAATTCCTGTACGTCATAATCACTCCCCAATGTTTTTTTTAAACCTGACAAGTCATCGACGACTATATCAGGTCCAATAGACGGGGGGGCTTTTTTAAACAAGTCAATGGATTGAGAATTGTCCTGAAGGATTAAAACCAGTGGCTTTTGAGGATTGTGACTAACCGATTTAAACAACGGAGAAAGCAGTATCAGGGCAATGATGGTTACCACAAGAGCCCTGAACGCAAAAAGCCAATACCTGAATGTTTTACTGAGGTTTACAGGCTGCTTGTACAGCAGCCACGCGTATAACAAACCCAATATCAGGCAGGCAGGCACCCACCATCCTGAAACCGTTCCCCAGGTAATTGAAAATAAAAACAGCATATCTGTAAGCCAAATATGCTGTTTATTTAGATGATGTTGTTGTAAATATTGAAAATGTTATAAGCTTTTTACTTTATTTAACATTTACGAAGTACGCCCCTTTCAACTTTTTTAAACGCGTCTAACGTTTACAACCTATCTACAACATACCACCGTCAACAGGTATCACCTGCCCGGTTATGTACGACGCCATATCTGATGCCAGGAACACACAGCAATTGGCTACATCCTCAGTTTCGCCGCCACGTTTGAGCGGGATAGCTTGCGCCCAGCCTTCAACTACTTTGGGGTCGAGTATCTCAGTCATTTCGGTCTTTATAAAGCCAGGAGCTACCACGTTGGTGCGAATATTACGGGAGCCTAATTCTTTTGCTATGGATTTTGAAAAACCTATGATCCCAGCCTTTGAAGCAGCGTAATTGGCCTGGCCTGCATTACCCTGTACACCAACCACCGAACTCATATTAATAAAAACGCCATTGCGGTTCTTCATCATTATTTTTGAAGCTGCCTTGGTTACATTGAAGATCGATTTCAGGTTCACATCTAAAACCTCGTCCCAGTTTTCTTCGGTCATGCGCATCAGCAAACCGTCTTTGGTGATACCGGCATTGTTGACTACTATTTGTAAAGTCCCGAAATCAGCAACAATATCATTGATCAGCTTTTCGGCTTCATCAAATTTCGAAGCATCAGAGCGGTAACCTTTTATTTTTGTTCCAAATTTTTGCAGTTCATGCTCCAAAGCCAGACCTTTTTCAACCGACGATAAATAAGTAAAAGCCACATTGGCGCCATGCTCGGCAAACTTTTCGGCTATCTTACGGCCTATCCCTTTTGACGCGCCAGTTATCAACGCCGTTTTTCCTTCTAATAGTTTCATATATACAACATGATTTCGGGTTGCGAAGATAGTAATTTTAGTTCATGGTTAATAGTTCATGGTTCATGGCAAGAAACCTGGTTAAGCTTACGAGGTTTTAAACTATCAGAGGTTTATCAGCAGAAATTAAGTAAAAGGATATAGAGGCGAGAGAGTATTTATTTAGACGTCTAATTCAGCAGTTTACTAAATTCCCCTGTCCGTCCGTTTCTGCATACGACAATTACTGAACGGTTGCGGACACTGATAGCCTATACTCCTCCTTTAACTCAACCAAACATCTGGCACACATACACCCTTCATAATTTTCGCTTATATACTGAACTTCATTCAAATTTAATTGTACTGTGCTGCACTGGCATTTAGCATTGGCGTTTGCCTTACACTCTATGCTTGCATCACATCGTTCACAACGTATAATTTCGTGTTTTGAAACCATAACACAAACATAACAAAATGCAAAGAGACGCCCCGACGGTTCGGGGCGTCTCCACCATGTTCATCTTTTTCTACTTTCGGTCTTTACTGACTTTCCCGACTTTCGGACTCAGGCAGAGCATGTCACACACCCGTCTTCCATCGAGCATGAAGGCCCAGCAGGTATTTCATCATTTATCTGGTCAACCACTTCTGGTATTACAGGTTCCATGTTTTTGCCACCCTGGTTCTCTACGGTGAATTTAACTGCCTGCGAAGCCGCCTGTGTACGCAGGTAATACATTCCTGTTTTAAGACCCTTCTTCCATGCGTAGAAGTGCATTGACGTAAGCTTGGAAGCGTTTGGTGAGTTAATGAACAGGTTCAATGATTGCGACTGGCAGATATACGCCCCCCTGTCGGCGGCCATATCGATGATGTTGCGCATCTTTATTTCCCAGACTGTTTTGTACAGATCCTTTATCTCCTGCGGTATCTCAGCGATATCCTGTATCGAACCATTAGCTGTGATGATCTTATCTTTCATATTATTATCCCACAGACCACGGTTAACCAGGTCGCGAAGCAGATATTTGTTTACGATGATAAACTCACCGCTCAGTACCCTGCGGGTATAGATATTTGAGGTATAGGGCTCAAAGCATTCGTTATTACCCAATATCTGTGAAGTAGACGCAGTTGGCATCGGAGCAACCAATAAGGAGTTACGTACGCCATGGTTCATTACATCTAACCTAAGATTTTCCCAATCCCAACGACCACTATCAGGTTTTACACCCCATAGGTCAAATTGAAACTGGCCTTTTGACAATGGAGATCCTTTAAATGTTTCATAGGCCCCGTCTTTAACAGCAAGGTCCTTAGATGCTGTCATCGCTGCAAAGTAGATGGTTTCAAATATCTCTTTGTTCAGTTTCTTTGCTTCATCGCTTTCAAAGGGCAGGCGCAGCTGGATAAATGCATCCGCCAATCCCTGTACTCCTAAACCGATAGGACGGTGCCTTAAATTGGAATATTCAGCTTCTTTAACAGGGTAGTAATTATTATCGATGATCTTGTTAAGGTTGATGGTAGCCTGGTAGGCAACCTCGTGCAATTTAACATGATCAAAAATACCTTCCTTTATAAAGCGTGGTAACGCCAGCGACGCAAGGTTACAAACCGCAACCTCATCAGAAGAAGTGTATTCTATAATTTCAGTACAAAGGTTTGAGCTCTTTATGGTACCCAAATTTTGCTGATTCGATTTACCGTTAGCCGCATCCTTGTACAACAAGTAAGGTGTTCCTGTTTCAACTTGTGCATCAAGTATGGCAAACCACAACTCTTGGGCTTTTACAACCCTGCGGGCACGGCCTTCTTTTTCGTATTTGGTGTAAAGTTTTTCAAATTCCTTTCCCCAGCAATCAGCAAGACCGGGTGCTTCATGCGGGCAGAATAAGCTCCAGTCGTCATTTGCTTCCACACGTTCCATAAACAGGTCTGATACCCAAAGGGCGTAAAAAAGATCACGGGCACGCATTTCTTCTTTGCCATGGTTTTTGCGAAGGTCTAAGAACTCAAATACATCGGCATGCCATGGTTCAAGATAGATGGCAAAAGCTCCCTTGCGCTTTCCACCACCCTGATCAACATATCTTGCGGTATCGTTAAACACCCGAAGCATTGGGATGATCCCGTTACTGGTACCATTGGTGCCGCTGATGTATGACCCTGTTGCCCGTATATTGTGAATGCTTAAGCCTATGCCGCCTGCACTTTGCGATATTTTGGCTGTTTGCTTTAAGGTATCATAAATGCCTTCAATGCTATCATCCTGCATGGTTAGCAAAAAGCATGACGACATCTGAGGTTTTGGCGTACCGGCGTTAAATAGGGTTGGCGTAGCGTGAGTAAACCAGCGTTCGCTCATTAAATTATAGGTCTTAATGGCACTGTCAATATCTTCTTTATGTATGCCGATAGAAACCCGCATAAACAAATGCTGGGGGCGTTCAGCTATTTTACCATTAACTTTCAACAAGTACGATTTTTCGAGAGTTTTAAAACCGAAATAGTCAAAGCCAAAATCACGGTCGTATATAATAGTGCTGTCTAGCAGTTCAGCATTTTTCTCTATGATGTCCCACACATCATCCGCTAACATAGAAGCATCTTTACCTGTTTTGGGATCTATGTATTGATGCAGCAAGCGCATCGTTTCAGAAAACGATTTGATGGTGTTTTTGTGCAAATTTGACACTGCTATCCGCGATGCAAGCAAGGCGTAATCGGGGTGCTTGGTAGTCAACGATGCTGCGGTTTCGGCTGCCAGGTTATCCAGTTCCGAGGTAGTTACTCCGTCAAACAAACCCTCGATTACCTTTTTGGCAACATCAATAGGGTCAACCAAAGCAGGATTTAAACCATAACATAGTTTTTCAATACGTGCGGTAATTTTATCAAACTTTACCGTTTCTTTTTTTCCGTCTCTTTTTATAACATACATGATAGTGAGTTTTGAGTAGTGAGTGGTGAATAGTGAGTCAAAAAATAACTCACATTAACCATAATTCTATTTTGTATTTGAATTGATTAAGCCGCTTAAGTATTTAAAGCATTTTACCATCGCTTCGCCCAGCGCTTTTAAGCTTTCCAACGTACAATAATTCAGGTCAATAGCTACATCTAATGCAGCATCTACCTCTATAACAGATCCTCGTGCCATTTCATAATATCGATTCCTTTCTATTTGCGATCTTCTTGAACTTCCTTCAGCAACATTTAAGTAAACGGATAAAGCTGCACGTCTTATTTGTTGTGATAAGATGAATTTTTCTTCAGCCGGAAAATGGGTAACAGCTAGGTAGCATTCTTTAACGAATTGCCTTGCAGCGGTATAAGCATCTAACTTCGTATGCCCTAGTTGTAAAAACATATTTTATTCTTATAATAATATAAAACTCACTATTCACCATTTAAAACTCACTATTCACCACTCACCACTCACCACCTAGAAATCCTCATCCAATGAAAAAGCCTTGCTTTCCTGGCTGTTTAACACACCGCTTTTTTGATAATCTCCTACCCTTTTTTCAAAGAAATTAGTTTTGCCCTGCAAGCTTATCATCTCCATAAAATCAAATGGATTTGATGCACCGTAATACTTATCATAGCCTAACTCGCCCAGCCACCTGTCGGCTACAAATTCAATATACTGGCTCATTAGTTTGGCATTCATGCCTATCAGGTTAACAGGCAGGGCATCGGTAATAAATTCTTTTTCTATCTCAACCGCATCGGTTATGATCGCGGTAACCGCTTCCTGCGAAAGCCTATTTTCAAGCATTTTATATAGCAGACAGGCAAACTCGCAATGCATGCCTTCATCGCGTGATATAAGCTCATTGCTGAACGTTAAACCAGGCATCATACCACGTTTTTTAAGCCAGAAGATAGAACAAAAGCTCCCTGAGAAGAATATCCCCTCAACAGCTGCGAATGCAACTAAACGCTCGGCAAAACTGCCGTTGTTTATCCAGCGTAGCGCCCACTGGGCTTTTTTACCCACGCATGGCACTGTATCTATCGCATGGAAAAGACGGTCCTTTTCGGCTGGATCCTTAATATAAGTGTCTATCAGCAGAGCATAAGTTTCAGAGTGGATATTCTCCATCATGATCTGGAAACCATAGAAGCAACGCGCTTCCGGCAACTGCACCTCGCTCATAAAGTTCACGGCAAGGTTCTCGTTAACTATACCGTCGCTCGCCGCAAAGAATGCCAGTACATGCGATACGAAGTGCTTTTCGCCAGGGTTCATATTATCCCAATGCTTCATATCATCCCCGAGGTCTATCTCCTCGGCAGTCCAGAAACTTGCTTCGCACTTCTTGTACATTTCCCATATTGCGGGGTACTTGATAGGTAAAATAACAAAGCGGTCCTTGTTCTCTTTTAATAATAATTCAGTTTCTTGTTCCATGCACTGCCTTTATTTAATATTTGCTCTTTTACGCCTGTTAACCAGGTTCTTCATTACGTTAGGTTAGCCGACACGTATACCGTAGCGTTAGTTTTATCAATTAGTGATATTGTTTTTATCACACCTAACTACTTAAATATCACCTTCGCTCATCACTGCCAAACTACTTTAACTTTGCATGTCAGCCCATCAGCCAACTGGCGGATGGTTCCCTGTTTTATACCTGTAAGGTTACCGGTAATTTCAGGAGCTTTGAAAGAACTTATTATCAAATATAGGCGATGCTGTTAAACGATGTTAGTTTAAGTTTTTAACATCCCCTATAAGTTTTGAACAATTGGCAAGTAGTGAGTAGTGAGTGGTGAGTGGTCAGTAGGTAATAGGCAGTTGGTCAACGGATTAGTGAGTGGCGAGTAGTGAATAGTGAGGGTAGTGACAATGTTGCTATTCACTACTCACCACTCACTACTCACTACTCACCGCTCACCACTCACTACTCACCACCCACAAACTTCATAGATACCGAATTAACACAATGCCTTATATTTTTTGGAGTGAGGTATTCGCCTTCAAAAACATGGCCCAAATGGGCTCCGCAATTGGCGCACACTATTTCAACACGGTGTCCGTCCGCATCGGGTACCCGTTTTACTGCGCCGGGTATTTCATCATCAAAGCTTGGCCAGCCGCAATGCGATTCAAATTTGGATTCGGAAGTATATAAAGGGGTATCGCATCTTTTGCATACATATAAGCCCTGGGCTTTATTGTTCAGTAATGACCCTGTAAATGGCCTTTCGGTGCCTTTGTATAATATTACCCGCTCTTCGTCGGGTGTTAGTTGGTTGTATTCCATTGTTTTTGATTTCACCGATTATAGTTTGATTTCACCGATTTTCTTCCTATCGGCATACATAAATATACGACAATTTGCACGGTTAATTTGTTTTCAATGGTGATATTGACACTGATTTGACCGTCGCCCATCAAAGAAATGCCCCTAAATTTTTTTGCATGACAAATAGGTGTTTCCTATGTTTACTTTATAATTACCTGCCATGAAAAAAAAAGATATTCCCCTCGATTTACTTCAATTGTTGGAACCACTATTTAATCTATATCAATCAACTGACATTTACAAATTTCAAGACAGTAGTGAATATCTTGTTTTAATGGTAGACAAGGATGAGGCATCAAAATTCTACTTTGCTATTAAAAGTTTTAAAAAAATAAACAACAGAATTCAAGCTGAAGTATCATATATGCCAAAGGATAAATTGTCACTAACCGACGCACATATTGAAGTAGAACCTGATCTGTTATTATTCTTAATTAAGCAATGGATTCACCTATTAGAGGATTATAATAGAGCGCCATTTATAGACGACCCTATCCTTATCGAATTCCAACAAAATTACTTTTCGGAATTTAGTCTTGCGGACGATCCTTCCAACGATAAACCTTTAAAACCAGACCAGATTTTATTTTTGGATTCCCATTTAGAAAATATAAAAAATTCAATCGACCAATTTGCTAACGATTCAAACAAAAATGAAATTAAAGAAATTAAAAAAGATACAATAAGGTTACAACGAGAATTAACTAATGAAACTAAAGCTGTA
>Ga0207048_10121_pt1 | contig 24344 bp, 18 predicted proteins | sample Alteio_BWMinCont_65_FD_153301 | JGI IMG/M metagenome (GOLD analysis project Ga0207048, IMG submission 153301) | Enriched cells from forest soil in Barre Woods Harvard Forest LTER site, Petersham, Massachusetts, United States -... | ecosystem: Environmental > Terrestrial > Soil > Temperate forest >...
GCCAACACAGGCGGGGCAGGTTTTAAAATTCTGAATGAATCCCTGTACGACACCCTCTCTTGTCCGAGCGCACCTCCCTTGGTTGTCGAATACACCGGTACGGCATCTCTTGCGCAAAACACACCCAATCCGGCTTCGGCAACAATGAACATTAGGTATACCTTGAGTGAAATTGGCCAGACAAAATTAATTGTTATGGATGATTTTGGAAGAATAAAACTCACTATTGCAAGCGGAAATCTCACCCCTGGAAATTACACCGCTTCAGTAGATGCTTCTTCGCTGCCAACGGGATTGTATTTCTATGTGCTTCAAACACCGTCTCAAACGTTGCGCAGAACCTTTATTGTTGAGAGGTAATAAAAATTTAGTAGCATACACGCTAGGTAATTCGTAAATCCTCAAAGAAAGTATTTGGCACTTCTCTCAAAAAGTGTTAAACTGCATACTATTATACGAACCGTTCTTACACTAATTCGGTTAAGGTATATCTGGATACAGACTATACGTATTTAAACGATTTAAGTACGGTTCTTACGGTGAGGGAAATGCAATGCGAAAATTGTTACTTGTTGTATTGATAGTTGCAAGCGCCACGGTGACAATGGCACAACCTATCATCCACTCCAGCTTGGGAAAAGAGTTTTACGGCATGGTAATGAAGAACAGTGGAGCCGCTGGTCCTGAATACTTCCGCGTCTTCCTTTCTTGCCCTTTTGCCACGAATGCCGAATTGAGTATCACGGACGGGAGTTATGATACGACATTTGCAATTATTCCGAATATCGTGTCGACCGTGAATCTTCCGTTAAGTGTCGAAGACACCTCAATCGAGATTCCCACAAGGCAGGCAATCCATGTAGTCGCAGACACCGATATAAGCGTATACGTCATCTATCACAAGCTGTTTTCCAGTGATTCTTATATGGCGTTGCCTGTCGAATCACTTGGAAGTCAATACACCGCTGTGTGTTATACATCATGTAATGATGACACCTTATTTGGCTCAGATCACAAAGCATCGGAGTTCGGAATAGTGGCAACTGAAGACAATACCAATGTTACCATTACGCCAAGTTCAACAACATCTAAGCAACATCCCGTCGGTATTCCCTTCACACAAATCCTCAACAAAGGCGAAACATATTTAGTCTATGGCGATCCAAATGATACGACAGGCGACCTGACGGGAAGCAGTGTAATAGCAACACTACCCATAGCGTTTTTGAGCGGGCACGACCGGACGGAAATATTCCACAACCTTGGTCAAAGCAGGAATTGCTTGGTTGAACAAATCCCATCAAACGGAACGCTTGGAACGTCGTTTATAACGGCTCCATACACCGGACGCCCATACCCTGTGCCGGATTATTTCCGCATCGTCGCACCGATTGACAGTACCACTATATCAATAAACGGAACTATTGTCGCAAATATAAATGCAGGACAATTTTATGAAGATACATCGACTCAACCCTTGCAAATCCAAACAAACAATGCCGTCGTCGTAGCACAGTATTCGCAATCGGAAACGGATACAAGTGGAAATTACATCGGGAGCACCCCTTCCCGGTATCTGCGGTGGAGCTGGGATCCGACGATGCTCATCGTTCCGCCAACGCAGCAATTTCTGAGCAGTTATATATTTTCAAATCAAGTTGATGAAGCGTTTGATTCCAATTTTATCAACGTTGTTATACCCGACACTGCGGTAGGATCTGTGAGTTTAGACGGCGGAAATGTTTCGGCACCATTCATCACAATTCCCGGTTCAGGTTTTTCATATTCTCAAATATATCTTCTGCAAGGCTCACATCATATCTCTGCAAGTGCACCGTTTGGATTGTATATGTATGGTATTGGTCCCGCAGATGCGTACGCGAATACTGGAGGAGCGGCCTTTAAAGTTCTCAATGGATTATTGGTAACGACAAATGACATTGATTATGGCAAGGTATGGGTTGATTCCTGTAAGGATTCGACTATCATGTTTGAAAATATCGGTGCTGCACCAATTACCGTGTGGAAACTTTCATTTGCAGATTCCGGCGCAGCGGATTTCACAATTACAGGGGGTGCACCACCTTTTACGATTGCACCAGGCGATTCACACATAGTGAGAGTAAAGTTCTGCCCTTCGGCACCGGGAAAACGCGGCATAGTGAATGTTCAAATCACAAGCAATGCCGCCGAACACCCCGTCATCACGCTTCATGGCATTGGATCGTCTTATCCTATGTTGGAAGCAGTGACGAAACTCGTCGATTACCATCGCGTAAAAATTGGCGAAACAAAAGATTCTTTGATTGCGCTACAAAATTATGGCATGCTTACAGCAAGTGTTTCGCAGTATCGAATTACAGGGATGAATCAAACGGATTTCATTATAGAGCCAACACCCGTCCCGCCCGATTCTGTCCCAGCCGGCAAAAACTCGTCTATAAAAGTCGGTTTCGCACCGCAGTCCTTGGGCTCAAAACAAGCATGGCTTACTGTAACAAGCAACGATTCCGCAGGAACTGAGAATGACGTGGAATTGATTGGCGATGCAACTCAGTCGAGTTATACAGTTATAACATCAACGGATACGATTTATGGAAATGTTGGCGATACGATAAACGTACCTGTGCAGTTACTCACTCCATTGGACTCTGCGGATATCAACAAATATCACGTCACTCTGAGTTACGATTCCACTATGCTATGGCCCCTCGGCGTGAGTGTTGACAGCACATGGAGCGGTGGGAATTTCAATCCTCAATATGTTTTTAAGATAGGCGCTTCGGATGTGCAGGCATTTGCATCAAATTCGACTCTCATTGGTGCGGGAACGCTGTTCAACATCCAGATGCTCGTACTGCTTGGTGACGCAATGCAAACGCCGCTGAATCTCAGCGCCGTTCGATACACGGATATCCTTAATGACAGCACGGCTGTAAACAGTTCACTACGCCAGGGAATTTTTATTCTTCAGAATTACTGTGCCGGACAGGCGGGTTTGATTGAAGCCTCTGGCAATTATGCCCTGGGAACGGTCAATCCGAACCCTATAACCGCCGCTGCCCAGGTAACGTACGATATTGCAATTCCCGGAGTTGTCCAATTGGGACTGTACAATATGCTCGGTCAGGAAACACTCCCTATAGTGAACGGAGTTGAAGGAGCCGGGCATTATGTTGCCTTCATTCCTGCGAACACACTCCCTCAAGGTTCATATCTGTTAGTGCTAAAATCTGGTAAGTACCGCGAATCAAAAAGAGTGGTCGTAGTGCGGTGAAGATTAAAAACATTCCAATTAAATCACGATATAACGCTGGAAGCTTGCCTAATTTTTTGTATGCGTTTCTACAGTAAAAGAATCCCGTTGCAATTGAATATTCCTTACTGTTTTAGAATATTTACATCGACATTGTGCGCAGTTACACTGATGGGAGTGTTTACATCATCAGCGCACGGTCAAAAGATTTCTTCGCACGATCAATTGCTTGCTGGTTTATTTGCTGGCATCAGCGGTAACTTCTATTCAGGGAATTTCGATGTATTTCAGGGCGGCACAGCATGCGGTGTTTTCACTAACGGCACAGGTTGGGAGCCACCATTTGGAATTTTAGCAGAAATTCCTCTCAGTCAAAAATTCAGCCTTTCGCCACGACTTTTGTGGAATAATCTCAGTGGAGCATTTACTACCGCAGCGCCCAACACCGGTGACGTACTCGTCAATGGCTCGCCCGCGCCTACGAATTTGCAAGACAAACTTGCGACGACCCTCCACAATGCATCTTTAGACGCGCTGCTCAAATGGATGCCATTTAGGAAAAATAACTTGTATCTACTCGGTGGTGCGACATTCAATTACAATACCGCGGCATCGTTCACCCAAACGGAATCCATTCTCTCGCCGAACAATGCCGTTTTCACGACCAACGGACAACAAGATCGCACCCTTGATTCCGGAAATTTTACGACTGTCAATAAATTGCAATATGCCCTTAGTTTTGGCGTGGGCTTTGATATTCCGCTTTCGCAAAAAATATTTCTCGCGCCGGAGATCCTCACGTCCATCGGCTTGAACAGCGTGCTTTCGGATGTGGGATGGAATATTATCACCCTTCGTTTCATGGTTGCCGTAAAATTTGACTTAACACCGGAGTATGTTCCTCCTCCGCCACCAATAGAAACGGAGCCTCAACCTCTAGAGCATCCCCTTGAGCCTTCAGAGAAGGCACCAAAAGTTATATCACCGGTGTACAATGTTCCGACTGCGGCATTCTCATTATACGGAATAACTCCTTCTGGCGATCAAGTACCCAGCCCATCACTCAAGGTCGAAGAGTTCGTCACAACGGAATTCCAGCCGTTGCTGAATTATATTTTCTTTGACAGCGCCAGCGCCGCAATCCCTGCTCGCTACGCGCGTTTAAAAAAGCAAGAGACGGATAACTTTTCAGACACTGCTATTTTGTCTTCCGCTACGTTTGAGTTGTATTACAACACCCTCAATTTTGTAGGCAAGCGGATGCAGGAATACCCTGCATCGAAACTGACAATCACTGGCTGCAACAGCAACGATGGTATTGAGGAAAACAATACTGACCTCTCCCAGCAGCGCGCCGAAGCCGTCCGTAATTATCTGAGAGACGTCTGGAATCTTTCTCCTGACCGCTTGACGGTGAAAGTGCTGAATCTTCCAGACATTCCTTCGCGATTTGGTACCGGTTACGGCGACGAGGAAAACCGCCGCGTGGAGTTATGGAGCGACGACGACCGCGTCATCTCGCCGCTGACCCTCTCCGGATTGCAACGTCAGGTTTCCGTCCCGAAAGTCCGATTCTATATGCATTCAAGCGCCGACAGCCTCATTGCAAAATGGCGGTTAGACGCGAAACGCAATGGGAATGTCATTAACACTATTGGCGGCGACGGACCGATGCCCCCAATGTATGAAATGTCGCTCGCTGCACTTGGCGACTCGCTCATTAAGGGAACGGGTACGGTGCAATTCACACTTACCGTGCAGGATTCCTCTGGAAGAAAATCCGCGGATAACGCTTCGGTAAAGGTTGATGCCTTGACATTAAAGCAAAAACGGGAACAGCATATCGCCGATAAGCAAGTAAATAAATACCGCTTGTTCCTGTTCGACTTCGACCAGGCGAATCTGACCGCGAAAAACAAAGCCGTTATTTCAATCATCAATCAGGAAATCAAGCCGACATCGACCGTTACGGTTTTCGGATTTGCAGATCGTTCCGGCGAAGCAAAGCACAATCTAGAACTGTCCGATGATCGCGCGAAGATCGTTGCTGATTTCATCCGCGCGCATTCCAATCCCGCTAATATTCAAAGCGAAGGGAAAGGCATTGACCCAACGATGTTTGACAACGATCTGCCTGAAGGAAGATTCTTCAGTCGAACCGTGTTTGTACAGGTTGAGACTCCTATTGAACCGGAAAAATAATTTTTAAGTGTGCATAAATTTCCTCGCTTCGTTTTTGCGAATGATATCCTCATCTTTCATGATTTTAATTGCCTAATTTTACAGTAATGAAACCATTACATGATATAGCTTCCGAAGGGGCGAAGGAGCGCGCGGCGCTTGTCGCAATTAGAACGCCGCACATGAAGCATGGAGAGAGCGAGGAGAATCTCCTCGAACTCCAGCGTCTTGCAGATACTGCCGGAGCGGAAGCCGTCGCGACAATCGTGCAGGAGCGCGATCATCCCGACGCAGTTACATATATTGGGAAAGGAAAAGCCCAAGAACTTGCGGCGTTAGTGCAAACCGAATCCATCAATCTCGTGATATTTGACGACGACCTCTCCCCGAATCAGGGGCGCAATCTGGAAGAATTATGCAATTGTAAAATTATTGACCGTTCCGGATTGATACTCGATATTTTCGCCGGGCGCGCCCGTACCCGCGAAGCTCAAACGCAGGTCGAGCTTGCGCAGATGGAATACCTGCTTCCCCGTTTGACGCGTATGTGGACGCACCTTTCCAAACAGTTCGGCGGCATCGGAACGAAGGGTCCCGGTGAAACGCAATTGGAGACGGATCGCCGTATCATCCGCAATAAAATTACTAAGCTAAAAGAGAAACTGAAAACGATAGACAGCCAGCGTTCTACGCAGCACGCTATGCGCAAGCACTTGCCGCGCGTAGCATTGGTGGGATATACCAACGTCGGGAAATCTACGCTCTTTCATGCGTTGACGCACGCGGACGTTTTGATCGAAGATCGCCTTTTCGCGACATTAGACGCCACTACCCGCGCTGTCAAAGCTGGCGGACTGGAATTTCTCCTGACTGATACCGTTGGATTCATCCGCAAACTTCCTACGCATCTTATCGCTTCCTTCCGCTCTACGCTTGCCGAGGTGAGTGAAGCCGATGTCATTGCCCTCGTCGTCGACGCGTCGCACCCCTTCTTTGAAGAGCAAACGGAAGTCGTCCGCGCCACGCTTGCGGATCTCGGTACATCGGAGAAACCTACGCTCATGGTTTTCAATAAAATTGACGATATCCGGGATACGTTTGTTATTGAAACATGGAAGCAGAAATTTCCGGAAGCCGTATTCGTCTCCGCATTGAAAGAAATCAATCTCAATCCCCTTCTCGACATTCTTTCGGGAATGATAACGCGTAATTATATTGAACGGGAAGTCGTTCTTTCCCATGATAGCGCCCGCGCCGCCGCACGTCTCTATGAAATTACAACGGTCCTGCAGCGGACGTATGGTGAGACTACGGTTACTCTGCGACTTCGTTATCCCGCGCCGCTCGCTCCAATCGTGCAACGCATTATCGACGAGCCTGAGTTGGTGTCTGTCTGAAGCCCCGCAATCACCGTATTAATGTCATTTCCCCGCTCTTCGAGAATTTTCCCGCCGTCAGCCTGAACACATAAAGCCCGCTTGGCAAATTATCGCCATGTAACGTTACGGTATGCGTTCCCGCCTGTATAGTACCATCTACAAGCGTTGCGATCTCTTTTCCAATTTCGTCATACACTTTTAAAATTGCGAGTTCTGACTCCGGTAAAAAATAGGAAATTGTCGTCGTTCCGCTAAACGGATTGGGATAATTTTGGTCAAGCGAAAAATCACCGGGCTGGTAACGATTGTTCGCTTCTTTCACGCCGTTAAGCGCGTCGGGGAACACCCCGCGCCATACGTTTGAGTTGCCGCCTGCATAGAGATACTTTCCCACCACCGCAAAAGAAAAAATGCTTGTGTCTGTTAATCCTGAATCAACTGCCAGCCAGCTCGCTCCGCCGTTCACAGAGCGGAAAATCCCTCTGCTTCGCGTCCCCGCCACAAGAATATTCCCGTATTGCGCCAACGCATACACAATGGAATCAGTCAGCCCCGCGTTCGACTGCGCCCAGTGTGCGCCGCCGTCCGAGGAAATCCATATCCCGTTTGTCGTTCCGGCATACATGGTGGGCAGATTCGCAACAACGCAATTGATCTGCATTCCGTTATATACGCTTGTCGCCGTCCAGGCGTCGCTGTCGTCAACGGAAAGGAATAACCCGTTCGTGTCCGTGCCTGCATAAATCTTCGAAAGGTTTGTGTTGTTTGAAATCGCGAAAGCATTGACACGTGCGGTTATCAGTCCGCTTGTTGACTGTAACCAATTCCCTCCATTGTCAGTAGAGTAAAACGCACCTTCGTCGGTTCCTGCAAACAATACGCCGTTATATTCAAGAAGTGCGTGAACAGTCGTATTGAAAAGATTTGTGCTCGCGATCGTCCAACTCACACCGCTATCCTGCGAGACAAACACGCCGTCGCCGTCCCCGCCCGCGAAGAGATACCCGCCGCTATCGGCAAAGCACCGGATAGACATATCCGTCAATCCATTATTTACAATCGTCCACGTCGCGCCGCTATCGGTGGAGAGGAGTGCGCCGTTGCCCGCCGTTCCGGCAAATAAATAATTCCCCTCCGCGAGCAGCCCGTGCACCGCAATCCCGCCCGGACCGGGAATGTTCATAGAAACCCACTGCGCACGCACGACGGTACCTGCTCCGGAAAACAGAACATATAAAAATAAACCAACACAAATTTTTCGCAACATCACGACAATAAAATATGCGAATCACACAAGGCAAACGGGTTATAACCCGCATCAAAAAACAAAATTCAGGCAGAATAATTACAACAAAAAATACATGATTGCCATGCGGGTGTCAAGGCAGAAGAAAAATGGGAATCCCTCATCCATAAAAATAGCCTGCCACTTGCTACGACAATCCGTAAACACTTATAGGAACACATCGGAACACTTTTCAATATATCTGCATAAAAAGCCTTGAAATGCAGAATTTATCCTGTAATTCTCCAGTTTCAACAACGTTCAACACTTTTTCAGACTTCATATTTCAGTCTTCCCTGTGCATTTTCACCGCTTCGCCGTGCTGCATTCCTGCAAAACTAATATGCTTTGATGTGTGATTATTCACGGGTTTTGGTTTATCTGCGGAGATTGCGGACTTTGCGGAGGTAATTCCCTCATATATTTTTTATCTATATAACGCCGCCCGTTGTCACTACAAAACTAAAAGGAATGGGTGGATGTTTCCTAGCGGTTTGCAGTACAGGTGCGGAGGTTGCGGACTTTGCGGAGTTTCCACACGAAAAAACGACCTGAAATGGCAGGTTCACCCCACCACTTCTTCTTCTTCTCCCTCTCCCTACAAAGTGGGGAGAGGGCTGGGGTGAGGGGCGACTGCGGATGCGTGACCACTGAGAAAATCACGCCCTGCTCCGTTGGTGGCATTTTTATAACTAACCCTCGACTTTAGTCGGGGGAGAAGGTACTCGCATAAAGGACACTAGTCCAATTGCTCTGTTCTCGCGTGATAAACTATAGCATTCCTCCTCCATTTTTTTCACGGTAATATTTTCTTTAGTTTGCGGGCGATAACGATTCATTATGTATCATACGTTCGAGACAATACATGCCGTCTCCTGACCTTATAACCGGCGAGATAACCGAAACAACGACTGTACCGACTGACGCAGCGGCAGCCTTTACTGCCATGTCGCCGCACGACCGCGCGGTCATCGCGTACGCAAGCGTGGCGGACATCCCCGCGCTGGAAATGAACGACCGCCACCGGCTCGGATTTCACATTTACCTCTATCTCATCGGCGAGATGGACACCGTCCTTGCCGCCGTGCGCGAGTCGCGTACGCGTCTGGGCGTCAACAACGCCGACGCCGCCGAAAAGATTGTCGCCGCGCTGCGCGCGCAGGGCATCAACGCCAAGTAGCGCCGTATCTTTTTCCCATAATATGCGTTTTCGCATTATGCGTTTCCGCGTCATGCGTCTTCCACAACGGAACGTCATCTCCGCGCGCGTATTATTTTTCGTTTCATGTTGTGCGGCGTGTCTTCTGTTTCAGCGATGCGCCAATATGCAGCCGCCGGGCGGCGGTCCGCGCGATCTCGCCCCGCCCCAAATCGTCGAGACCGATCCCCCGAACAGCACCGCCGGCATCACGCCGAAGACCATCACGCTCCGGTTCGACAAGTACGTGGACAAGCGCACCGTGCAGGACGCCATTTTCATTTCCCCGGCGCTGCACGGCAAACTCAAATTCTCGTGGAGCGGCAAGACCGTCGAAATCACCCTGCCCGATTCACTCCGCCCCAACACAACCTATAATATTTCGTTCGGCACGGACATCGCAGACCTGCGCGAGCACGTCCATCTCGCAAAGCCGTTCAATTTCACCTTCTCCACCGGGGCAACGCTCGATACCGGCAGGATAAAGGGAATCGTCTACAGCAAGGATCCCGCGGGCGCGTTCGTCTTCGCATACACGTCGGCGGGCAGAAACATCGACACGCTGAATCCCGCGCACACCCAGCCGGATTTCATCGCGGCAGTCGCGAAAGACAGCACGTTCACGATTCCCGCGCTTCCGGTCGGCACGTTCCGTATGCTTGCCATCCGCGACGAGCAGCGCAACTTGGTGTACGATATCGGCACGGACGGGTACGCTACCGCCCGCGCCGACGCACACATCGTCAGTCAGGACAGTGCGCACAACACCGTCGCAGGAGTCGTATTCAATCTCGCCCTTCCGAGCGATACAATCCCGCCGGAAATTATCAGCGTGAAGGCGCTCACAAACAATCATCTCCTTGCGGAGTCAACCGAGCCGTTCGATTCCACGACCATCACGCCCGTTCGCTTTACGATTATTGATTCGGCGACGAAATCCCTCTTGCGCGTTCGCAGCGTCGTCCCGTCGTCGAAAAAAACCGGTGTGGAAATCTTCACCGATACCATGCCTGCGAACGTGAAATACATATTTTACGCCGATTCCCTGCGCGACCGTGCCGCCAACTACATGAAAAAAGACACGGCAAGTTACACCTCGTTCGATAAGCGCGATACCGCCGCACCTATCGTTGCGTTCCCCTTCCGCGACAGCACGGTGGACGTGAACGACAGCGTGCTCAAATTTGTTTTTGACAAGCCCGTCCACAAGGACGCCGCGCAATCCGCGATTTATCTTTTCGATTCCACCCGCAAAACAATGCCCCTGCATTTTACGTGGATAGACGACATTATGCTCTACGCAAAACCCGATTCCCTTATGAGCTACGCATGGTACACCCTCGTCGCGGAAGTGCAGAAATTCACGGATTTATACGGCTACCACACGAAAGATTCTCTCGTGCGGATAAAATTCCGGACGTACGACGTACGGAATAACGGGGTGATGAAAGGAGAGATACGCGACTCGACGAACACGACCGGCGCGCCATATATTGTAACGTTAACGAACGTGAAGACGAAATCACTAATATTGTACACGATCCCCAAACCGGGCGCATACACCGCTACACACATTCCGGATGGGACATATATAATTGAGGCGTTCCGGGACGACCAACGCACCGGAAAATATTTTGCCGGAAACCCCTATCCCTACAAATTTGCCGAGCCGTATTTTCTGTTTGGGCAGGCGGTGCGCATTCGCGCTCGGTGGAGCGTCGAAGGCGTGAATATTGTCTTTCCGAATCCGTAAATAATTACGGTGGTGAATCGAAAGAGCGGATGAACTTATTTATTCGCCCGATAATACTCCTCTGCGGCGTTCACGCCTGCGCCGGTTTTATTAGACCATTTATTCTTCGCCAATACGGCTTCTGTGGATGCCAGCATCGGAATGACGTGCTCTTTCCTGCTCGATTCCCCCATCACGCCTATGCGCCACATTTTGCCGGCATAGTCGCCCAAGCCCCCGCCGATCTCTGTATTGTACAACTGCAGCAGTTCCCTCCGCGCGAGCGCGTCGTTCACCCGCGCCGGAAGTAGGGGAGTTACGACATGCGGCAGCGTGCAGTCGTTTTGCGCGAGGAATGAAAAGCCGAGCGTGGCAAGCCCCGCCCGCATGGCGTTGCCGTTCAACCGGTGCCGCTCCCACCGCGCGGTGAGTCCCTCCTCGTGCATCATTTTCAAACCTTCCAATAGCGCGCAATACATCGGCGCGGAGGCGGTGTGATGATACACGCGCCGCTCGCCGCTCCAATATTTTTCGAGTTCGAGCGCGTCCAAATAAAAACTGCCGACAGGCGTTTTCCGGCTGCGGATTTTTTCCATCGCCCTCTCGCTGAGCGTAAACGGCGACAAACCGGGCGGACAGCCGAGGCATTTTTGCGTGCCGCTGTATGCGGCATCCACGCCCCACGCGTCAACCGCGACTTCCGCGCCGCCAAGCGACGTAACGCAATCCAGAATCAACAGCGCGCCCGCGTTATGAACGATTTCCCCGATATCCTCCATCCGTTGCAGCACCCCCGTCGAAGTCTCTGCATGCACGATTGCCACCGCTTTGACATTTTTGAATTTCTTGAGCGCCGCTTCTATTTGCATAGGAGAGAATGCGCTTCCCCACGGGGCTTCGATGACCGCCGCGTCCGCGCCGATCCGCTCGACGATGTTCTTCATCCGCCCGCCGAAAAAACCATTCGCGCAGATAAGCGCCCTATCGCCCCGCTCGAGCAGATTCACGAACGCAGCCTCCATCCCGCTCATGCCCGTTCCGGAAAGAGCGATAGTAAAATCGTTCTTCGTTTGGAACACTTTCCGCAGCAACGGCTGGATGGCGTCCAAAATGCCAATGAATTCCGGATCGAGATGCCCGATGACCGGCGAGAGCATCGCCTGCATCACCCGTATATGCACGAGCGACGGACCGGGTCCCATCAGCAGGCGGCGGGAAGTTAAGTTTGCCATGAAGGAAATTTAAGGAAAATGGATTGAAATACGCGCAAAAATGCGGAAAAACAGTTTCACCGCAAACACATTGAATTTGAATGAATAAATTCGTATATTTGATAAAGGTTTAAGCGGGTCAAGTCCTGTACAATGGGGCGGCGCTTAACCCCGCCAGGTCCGGAAGGAAGCAACGGTCGGCAGACGAACTGTGTGATACAGGGGTGCTTGACCCATTATTCAATGAAAAATTTTGTTCAATTTATTAATTTAGTCAGGGTTCGGGGCTTCATCGAAGCAGTGTTCTCACAGATGCGCAACGGGAATAAACGCGCAGCGCTGAGCGATTTACGTGTAATTAAGTGTTTGGGAGCAGCGTCACCTCACGCTCCTGTATTCGTGTTTGCAAGCATGCCACTCCACCAGATCCAACGCAGGCGCACCCAACTCCGCAAGCCTCCGCCCTACCCCTCCAATGAAAAAAGAAATTATTATCAGTTCCGCAGCGGATGACATACGCATCGCAATCACCGAAGACAAAAAACTCGCAGAATTATTTTTAGAGACGCCTGATACCCACCGCATGGTGGGCGACATCTACCTTGGGAAAGTGATGAAAGTCATTCCCGGGATGAATGCCGCGTTCATCGACGTCGGTCATAAACAGGACGGCTTCCTCCATTTTTCCGATATCGCATCGGACTCCATTGACGAATATTCCGATTGGTTCGGCGAAGACGACATGGATGTTGACGACGAAGACGAAGAAGAACCCGCCGCCGTCGGCGCAGCCGCCCGACCGGCAAAGGCTGAGGGCGTCGTCGTAATGCGCGATAATCGCGTATTCGATGAAAAAGCCGGACAATGGGTTATCGAGCGCGTTCCCGTCGAATTACCGCTTCAACCGGAACAGCCAAAACAGAATGACAATTATAATCAGCGCGGTCGCCAAAACGGACAAAGCCACAACGGGCAAAACGGCGAGCAGCGCGGAGGTCGTGGCAACCGCGGTCGGCAGCAACAGCAGCCGGACCGCAAGGTCAGTATCCAAAAAGGTCAGAATATTTTAGTGCAGGTTACGCGCGAGCCTGTCGGAAAAAAAGGCGTACGCGTAACGACACGCATCTCGCTCCCCGGAAGATTCGTTGTGCTCATCCCGTTCGAAGGGCGCATCGGCGTGTCGCGCAAAGTGCAGAGCGTCCGCGAGCGCAAGCGTCTGCGCCGCGTCGTGAAGTCCATCCTCCCCCAGGGCTTCGGCGCAATCATCCGCACCGTTGCCGAAAACAAAGACGAAGCATTGCTTCAGGAAGACATCAAATCCCTGCTCGACACGTACAATGAGATTGAAAAGAAATCGAAAGCGCAGGAAGCCCCCATCGTCGTGTTCAAGGAAAGCAGCATTACCACCAGCGTTATCCGCGACCTGTTCACCCGCGACGTCGAGCGCGTATATATAGACAACAAAAAATTATTTAAGGATATAAGCCGGTATATCGACTGGGCGGCGCCCGGAATGGCGGAGAAAGTCATTCTCTACGAAGGCAAAGAGCCGATCTTCGACAAGTTCGGCATCGAGCGCGAAATCGAAACGACCATGAACCGCAAGGTCTATTTGCCAGGCGGGGGATATATCATCATCGAGCATACCGAAGCGATGGTCGTCGTGGACGTCAACAGCGGCAAATGCGCCTCCAAAGCCGATCAGGAGCTCAATTCACTCCGTTCCAACATGGAGGCGGCGCGCGAGATTGCCCGGCAGGTGCGGCTCCGCGATTTAGGCGGCATCATCGTCATTGATTTCATTGACGTGCACGACGAACGCAACAAAAAGAAAATTTACGACGAGGTGCGCAAGGAATTCCGGCGCGACCGTGCAAAATCAACGATTCTCCAGCTCTCCGATTTCGGGTTGATGCAAATCACCCGCCAGCGCATGCGCCAGACGATTCTCCACAGCGTCTCCGAGCCGTGCCCCGCGTGCGGAGGAACCGGCATGGTGCAATCGAAACACATGGTCATCAACTCCATCGAACGGTGGCTGCGCCGCGTCAAGACGAACTCGCAAGAGAAGAAATTTATCTTAAGTCTGCACCCGCTCATGGCGGACTACCTGAACGAAGGGATGATTTCCCGCCTGACCCGTATGAAATTCAGATTCAGGCTTTCCGTTAAACTCCAGCCGGACGAAGCGCTGAGCATCGATGAATATTCATTCTTCTCTGTGAAACAGCAAAAAGATATTACGGAAGCGTTCAAGTAAAAATTAAAAAGGGTTACTTCACTAATATCATGCCCCGCACTGCGGCGGATTTGCCTTCGGTGAGCACGTAATAATACACGCCTTTTGCCATGCCCGTTCCGTCGAATGCAGCTGTATAACTACCAGCATCTATATTAGCATTTTGCAACGTTGCGACTGATTCCCCGATTGAATTGTATACCCGCAGGGTAACATGACCGCTCCCGCTGACTTGGTAATTTATTGTTGTCGCGTCGGTGAAAGGGTTGGGTGCGTTAGTTAACACTAAAAATTGGTTGTCGGGCAATCCATTTGAATCTTGTTCTTTTATACCTGTTGCGTCGGGGCAACAGTACAAGAGTTCAAACCAGCATTCGTCATAAGATGATAATTGTTCCGGGTTTCGATTCGTAATATAACTGCTATCATAACCGGCCATGACATCTCCCGTCGTCGGCGGACAATGCTGATTATTTGTATTTTCCCATTCTTCGGGAGGAAAACCAAGCCAATGACCGATTTCATGTTCTAGCACGGTTCGCAAACTCCAAACATTTGCTGTATAGCCTATTAAAATTCCATTTGAATCATAATTTGCAAGATCAGGAAGTGCACCTCCAGCGTATGGAATGTATGTCGGATAACTAACATTGGGTTGTGAATAAAAGAATTCGTCGGTACAGTTGACAAATATGCTACTATTGAATGAACAAGGCAAATTACAATTAGCATCAGGATATAATCCTGTTGTCGCCGCATATGTATTTGTTAAATCTGTCGTATCACCTGCAATATCTTCTAAAAAACTATTTGCATCGCTTACTTCTTCCACATACATGCAACATTCTCCATCGGTTGTGGCTTGCCAATTACATAAACCAAGCCATTGATTGAAAGAATATTGTACATCATTTGGCACGCTTACTGAGGGATAGCCAAAATCTATTACAGTTGCTGTTTGCCATACTGGTACTAATGTATCGCCGAATTCACCCGTTGAATCATTCCAAGCAACAACATGAGCGTAATCAAAATCGCTCCATTCTGTAAGGTTGGTATTTGCATAGCACCACGATGTTATTGAATTTCTTTTTAAGGGCGTACAAGGAGTACCATAAACCGTATCAAATACCGAATAAGGATTATAGGCACAATACAATCGATAGAGTTGGGCTCCTGTATCTGCACTATTTTTATAATGACATTCCATAAATGGATAAGGACCTTTGTTTTCGCATGAATCGCAATGCCCACTAGATTGTTGTCCAACGGCAATTTGCGCGATAGTCATAAATAAGCAAATTATGATTTGCTTTTGATTAAATATTGCAATTTTCATTGGTGTTTTAAAATTTATGGATGGGTAATCGAATAAATTTTTGCGCGCAACGCCTCTTTCCATTGCGCAACCGTCAGCCCTGTGCCGAAACCGAAATCATTCGTGGGGTCGTACACGATTCCGCCACGCACGGGATACATGCCATGAACACCTCCCTCATGCATGTTATGCATTGGCTGGCATGCGGCATAGACATGAGAGGTATCTGAAGTGCTTCGTTCATACATAAAATTTAAAAAGACGATATATTCCGAATCCGGCTGTATCCAGCGCGCACCAGTTGTCATGTCGCCAAGTTTGTTTGTCGAATCCGGCTTAACCCAATTTCCCCACCGCGCAAGATCAATTATATATTCAAATTGTAAGCATCCGCCGAGACCGCTTGCAATTTTTTCCCCCTCATGTTTTATTACTTCGGGTACGCCCGGGTCCGGAATGCAATTCGGTAGAACCTGTCCTTTAATTGTATCGAGAACCGTACAAGTAACTTTTGCAAGCGGGATTATCCTCCCTGTAGTGGGTGTATCTGCTCCTTCAACTGTATAATTTACTTCCACATCGGCGATATAATTTGATGAACAAAGAAATGCAGTCTTCCCAGAATCCGGAAAAGTTTTAGAAATTTGTTGCAACAAACCGCTCGTGATTGTACTAGGTGAAATCATACCAATAGTGCCGAATGGAAGTGGTTTGTAATAGCGATGTGTAGGATCCGTTGTGCACCACGTATAAAATTTAATGGGATTATAATCGTCGATTTCATATAAATATTTTGCTGCGTACCTTAATGTATCAGAGTATCCAATTCCATTAAGCATATTATTAAATGGAACCTGATAAAATTTTCTTGCGATACTGTCACCATATATATATGATAAGAGCACGTCAAGCGACATATCCGTCGAAAGCGGAGGGTAGCTCGAGAGCAAAGGGAATTGATACAAGAGTAATCCTTTGTAATTCGTTTGACTTTTCGATTCTGGCGGGTGAATAGCTGTCAATGAAAATGCAATGAAGCAAAAACCTAGCAAACACAGGCTTTTTGGGGATATAATATTTTGCATGGTCGAATCCTAAAAAGTGGGAGATTTTCATCTTACATACTAGGAAATATTTCCTAATTCAAGGGGGAAATATTTCCCCTAAGTAGGCATTATATGCACGTGCATTGATTGCTTCCTTTCTAACGTACAAATATACGTATAATTATCCTATGGTAAGCCTGCAAAAAATCATAGGAAAAAACATTGCCGCGTATCGGAAAAAACTCGGTCTGACACAACAAGAATTGGCGGTGAAATTAGGATTGGATAAAGGTTCGGTCAGCCGTATGGAAGTGGGACGCACAGTACCTCGAACGAATACCCTTCAAAAAATTGCAAATGTGCTGAATGTGGAGGCTTACCGATTGTTGATGCCTCCGAAAAAGAAAAATTGATAGAGCCTTATTCTTTCAACGCGTCATCCCCTTTCACATTTCCCGCCAAACCATTTTTATCCGTATGCCGTTTCTCGGTAGATTTGCATACTATTTTTCAATTGTTGCGTAAATAATTATATGCGTGTAGCGATAATAGGATACGGGAAAATGGGGCGCGAGATTGAGCGCCTTGCCGGAACGGCGAATGTTTCCTCTGTGGAAAAAATTGAAATCTCCGAAATATTCGACGTCAGCGCGCCGATTGCGAAGCCGCTTACCGATGCGGACATGAGCACGTTCGACGTTGCGATAGATTTTTCTGCGCCTGCCGCCGTTGTGGAAAATAGCCGTCTCCTTGCTCGCAATAAAAAGCAAATCGTCGTCGGAACCACCGGTTGGTATCAACATCTCTCCGATGTAACAAAAATAATTGCCGACGCAGGCGTCGGCTTGATGTATTCGCCTAATTACTCTGTAGGAGTATATCTTTTTACGCGTCTCGTCCGCGTAGCCGCTCGTGAGTTTCAATTGTTTGATGAGTTTGACGTCGCGATTCGCGAAACACATCACCGGCATAAAGCGGACGCCCCCAGCGGCACAGCGCTCCGTCTCGGCGAGGTCGTGCTGGAACAGTGGAAAGGGAAAAAATCCCTGTTCACCGGCGCCTTGCAGGGCGCAATCCCCCCCGATGCTCTCCAAATTATCAGCGCCCGCGTCGGCGAAGTGGCGGGGGAGCACGCGGTAACGATAGACTCTGCTTCAGACGCGATTGAGATGAAACATACCGCGAAAAACCGTTCTGGGTTTGCGCTTGGCGCGCTGCGCGCGGCGCAATGGTTACAAGGGAAAAAAGGTATGTTCACGATGGATGATTTTATGGCTGATATGATGCACGACTTCAACGATGAATTTTCACAATTGGAAGAATTGTCGGGATTATCAGAATGAAAACGCAAATTTTCCGGGGCACGGGCACCGCTATCGTTACGCCCTTTGCGACGCACGATGGAAGCATTGACTTCCCCGCGCTGCACACCCTCGTCGAACGGCAGATAACGGGCGGCGTCGAGGCGATCATCCCGCTCGGCTCCACCGGCGAAGGCGCGACGCTTGCCTACGAAGAAAAATTATCCCTCATTGATTTCATTCTTGGCGTTGCGAAAAAAAAGGTGAAAGTTATCGCCGGCACCGGCACGAACGATACGCATACGACCGTGCAACTCACGCGCGAAGCCGCCGGCTTGGGAATTGACGCTGCACTCATCGTCTCGCCGTATTACAACAAGCCGACCCCCGAAGGCATCTTGCGGCATTATCGGATGATTGCGGATACGGTCGACATCCCGTTGATAGTCTATAACGTGCCGAGCAGAACGGGTAGCAATCTCACCGCGGAGACGACGCTCCGGCTCGCGGAGGAGATACCCAACGTCATTGCAATAAAAGAAGCGTCCGGAAATATGGAACAGGTCATGGAAATCATCCGCAACAAGCCCGAAGGATTCTGCGTGCTCAGTGGCGAGGATTCGCTGACTCTTCCTATCATTGCATCGGGCGGCGATGGGGTGATTGCCGTCATCTCCAACGAAGCGCCGGAGTTGTTTTCCGTTATGACGCGCAATGCGCTCGCCGGAAAAATGGAAGCCGCGCGCACCGCGCATTATACGTTGTTCCCCCTGATGAGGGCGAACTTCTTCGAGTCGAACCCCATTCCCGTGAAAGCGGCGTTGAGCATGATGGGTTTGATACAGGATGCGCTTCGTCTGCCGCTCATGCCTCTCTCAGAAAAATTCCGCCCGGTGATGCGCGAGGCGTTGCGGGCTGCAAACCTGCTATAGATTTGTTATACGGGGAGCGTACAACAGTTAAGAAATCCGAAATGCGAAAAGACTCTGGCGGTCTTCCTGAAATTATTTTTGAGGACGACGTTCTCGTTGTTCTCAACAAGCCGGCGGGGTTACTTTCAATTCCTGATCGTTTCGACGCGGAACTGCCGAGTCTTTCGGAGATGCTCAAACGAAAGTATGGCAATATTTTCGTCGTCCACCGTCTTGACCGCGATACAAGCGGCGTCATCGTCTTTGCAAAAGACGCGCGCGCACACAAAGAATTAAATCGGCAATTCGAGTCGCGCGAAACGGTGAAAAAATATAGTGCCGTTGTCGAGGGTAACGTCCCAGATAATACAGGAATGATTTCCCTCCCTCTCTCCCCGTCGCATGGGGGTGTACACGCGATGCGAGTAGATGAAAAAAATGGAAAAGAAGCCCTTACAGAATATGCGGTTCTGGAGAGATTCAAACATTGCACGTCGGTTGCAATCACGTTGCATACCGGCAGGCAGCATCAGATTCGCGTGCATTTTTCGGCGATTGGGCACCCGTTGTTGGTTGACGCCGTGTATGGCAACACCGACGCGTTTCTTCTTTCATCAATAAAACACACATACAAACCGGCGGGCGATGAAAAGCCTTTGATTGCACGCTTGACGCTGCATGCGTCTGAGATAACGTTCACGCATCCCGTACGGAGCGAAACAGTTCACGCACTAGCACCTTTGCCGAAAGATCTAACGGCGTTACTGAAGCAATTGGGGAAATGGGATTCGTGATTCTATTTATATTGCGTGCATATTATAATAATATTTCCGTGAACGAATTTACCAGATATGTTTATATATGCATTTGAATCCGGACCGCTTGCAACAATAGCGTACCTCGTCGGCGACGATTCCGGACGCGCGATAATCATAGACGCGCCAAAAGACTGCGCTGAAAGAATTCAGCTCGCCGCAGCAAACAAGAATATCGTTCCTGAAAAATTGTTATTGACACATTCGCACTGGGACCACACCGCCGACGCCGACGCGCTGAAAAAGATGTTCAATATTCCGGTGTATGTGCATAAGCAGGACGAGTATCGGCTTGTCGAGCCGAAGACAGAACTCATCCAGCCGCCGTTTACTCTATTGCCGATGCACGCGGATTTATATCTCGAAGAAAACGATGAAATTATGGTCGGGGGTTTACACTTTCAGGTATTATTCACTCCGGGACACACCGAAGGAAGCGTGTGTTTTTATGAATCAACCGAAGGCGTTCTTTTTACCGGCGATACATTGTTTGCCGGCAGCGTCGGTAGGACAGACCTTTCCGGCGGCTCGTGGGAGGTGCTGATGCATTCCATACAAACGAAACTGCTCCCGCTACCGGATAATATTGCCGCTTATCCCGGTCATGGTCCGCAAACAACGATTGGCATCGAGCGATTGTATAATCCGTTTCTTAACGGCGAAACAGCAGACAACGACGAATAACGCTGAACAATAATTAGTATTTTATCTATTTTGCAATTATCATCAAATGCCGACTTACGAATATCGTTGTCATAAATGCGGGGAGCGTTTTGAATTTTTCCAAAATATGTCCGAACGCCCATTGGAACGTTGCGTGAATGAAGTATGCCCGCTGGAAGGGAATGAAAAAGGGACGGGTGAAGTCGAACGCTTGATAAGTTCCGGAGCGGGATTGGTGTTTAAAGGCAGCGGGTTCTACATTACTGATTACAAATCCCCTGACAAATCCCTTGACAAATCGTCGGATAAATCTTCATCACATGCAAGCAACAAAGCAACATCAAACGATACTTCGTCCAAAGAATCATCGTCTAAAGAAACGCCAAAACAAGAGACTTCTACTTCGGGAAAAACATCAGAGAAGTCTGGCAATAGCCCCTCTACTCCTTCTGCGCCTACTCCTCCTCCAAAATCTTCAGAAAAAAAATCCGGGGCAAAGACCTGATCTGGATAACCTCGCCAGTAAATTAACCCATCGAAGGAAATTCGTTTATCAAATTTTGGGATTTATTTGAGAACGTGCAAAATCACCCCAATAACCTACAGCGCCGAACAACATAAATGCAAGGGGATATGCCCCGTAATATTTCAATGAAAGATTGCCGTTGCTGATCATAACGACAACAATCGTTCCGACAATGGGGAATATCAACGTAAGGGCACACCGACGAAGAAAATCCATTTCATCGCGCGGAATCTTCCACAGTGCCACACCAAGCGCTATGCATCCGCTCAAAATTGTCACGATGGGACCGATGTAAGGGATCGTCTCCCCAAACTTGCCGATATATGAATAAGCGGTAAGTGGTGTAAATCCGGCTGGGTCGGCAAAATAAAAGGGGAATGTAACGGCGGCAAACACCAACAATACATAGGTAAGATATTTCACCGTTTCGCGCACTCCCACTCTATTCACCAAGTACGTGTAAAGAACAGGTACAATCAATAAAAAAATGGCGCGCGATGAAAACGCGATCCCCAGCACAATGGATATGCCGATTTTTATGATTCTTAAACTTTTTTGTTCGGCTAAATAATGGATAAAAAGGATGGAGAGAACAAGAATATAAATGGTATTTGAAAGATAATCACCCCCCGTGACGATTTCTTGGAGCACAATTGGTGAACAAAGAAAAATCGTTGTCAACAGCAGAAACGTTTGCGGAACGCTTTTGAACACAAATTTAGCAAGCACGAGAAAAAATATGGGTAGCCAAAACAGATTCTGATATGCACTATTTCCTAATAATATTACAAATGGCGTGCCAAACAGTAACGCACCCGGCATCGGTGTGATAGGATTGCCATTCGGGGTTTTCTCGTAGTACGGATAACTGCCGCGTAGCATCGCGCGAACCGCAATATTGATTGCATCGTCGCGGTCGCCCCGTCCGCCTATTGTTCTCCCATGAAACACGAACCCTGTATTGGCATACGGATATATAAATATGAATAACACGCACACCAGTAAAAATGCGGCGATGGAAAAAATCCAAAAAGTTTTTGGCGTTAACGCATTTATCACGGAATCCAATACGTAGTTTCGTAAGACATAAAGCAAACCAATTCCTAATACAAAATAGGCAACTATCCCCGCATTCCCCGTGTATTTTTGAAACTGTTCAAACGACGGAACCAGCACATACAAACAGAAAATCGCAAATGCAAACGCTGATGTCCGCATGGTGATCGTTCCCTCGTCATACATTTTGGTTATTCAATTTTATAAATAAGGGCTTTCTCTGCGCCCTATTTATGGACAACTGCAATTTTTTTCACTTGGGTGGTGCCGTTTGGATCAGCTTGAACGAGCAAATAAATCCCCGACGTCACCCAATTGCCGCTGGCGTCTTTGCCGTCCCAGCCGGTTTGCCCGCTAAGCGTTGAGAGATCCCCCGGCGCATAATCGCGGATTAATCTCCCGGCAACAGTAAGTATTTTTATTTCTGCGTTTTGGTCAACCCCTAAAATAGTCATCGGTAATGTCGCAGGAACGATGAATGGCTGTGGACCGATGCGCAACCCCGATGGGGCGCTTGCGGCAAGGGTCGTGCTGGTAACCGCCGATAAACCGTTGGGAGTGCCGATGTAGACAATCCCTTTCTTTGTGTCCAAGCTTAGCGCCAATATTTGGTTTGAGAGCAGCGGTGAATTTTGCTGATTGAACTGCGCCAATAATTGCGACCCATCCGGCGACACGACAATCACGCCGTTATTGAGCGTGCCGATCCATTTATTGTTCAGTTGATCGACAAGGATTACCGTAATGGTCAAATTTCCCGCAGAGAGCAATGAAAGATACGGATTGATAACTCTTAGGTTCTGCAAATTCGGATCAACCAAAACGTCTTCAGGATTTGTGATGATGTTTATCCCGACCTGCGTGCCAACCCATATTTCGCCGTCTTGGTCAACGGCAATTGCCGATGAATTATTATTGTCCAGTCCCTGCGCCGTTCCGACGGTTCCCCATTTATCGTCGCTCGTGTTGCTTAATGTATTATTATCGTTAAAATACATCACACCGACGGCATTTATCCCGCCAAAACCGACGGGGTTTGGCGGCGAAAGAGCAAGCCACTCTGTTCCGTTATTATCAATTGCCAGATTCCAAAAAAAATGAGAAGAAAGATTCGGATTCGCAAATCCATACATTTTGCCATCCGGAGGATTGTACGCGACAATATCCGACGGCTGCGATCCGGTCTGATCATCGTACGGCACAATCCATTCGATATTATATATATCCGGCTTGCACTGACCTGCAAGAGCATAATTTGGACTGCCTTGAATTCCCGAAATCGGCGAGTTTGTATTATTGTATAATTGCACGGCAATCGTTCCCGCACTGTCATGGATTTTCAATAAGCCTGATCCGTATGTACCCGACCAAATATTTCCCAAGCTATCCGCAGCGGCTGTCATAATTGCATTCGTGACTAATTGCGGAGTAATTGCTGTCGTAAATGTTTTCCACGTCGTACCGTCGAACCGGTACAACCCATTACCCCCTTGGTTCAACGGGCGGGCTGACCCTCCCCACAAAACGTCATTTTTATCAATCGTTATGCTTGTAAAATTATTCCCCTGCGGTCCGTTTGGAGCAAGGCTCTGTTGCGCGTTTCCGGAATAGGCGATCATCCCTGTATTGCTTGTGCCAATGAGAATCGCTTTCCTCGTGCGGCTGTACGCTAACGATGTAACCTGCGAGCTCAATTGAACTTGAAGCATGGAAGAATTTGACCCGGCGGTAATCAGGTAAATATTTGAACTTGTCGCTGCAAAGACGGAATCACCTGAAGTGGCAAGCGCGATAATACTATCAGACGCGGTTCCCGTTCCTAATGCCCCGGTTACGGTATGAACCACAGAACCGTCCCAATAGCATATCCCCCGCGACGTACCAATGTATACATAATTGTTCGTCGCACATAGCGCTGTAACAATAATGCTCGGAAATTGCGAACTCGGTATGACTTGCCAGTACGTCGAATCGGCAATGTTTACAGAATTCACTGCCGCATACGCCACTCCGCTTGACGTACCGGCATACAACGCGTTATTCCACCACGCAAGCGAGGTTGCGTTCGTTGACGCGGGGATTGTCCCAAGATGCTTTGCAGTTGTATTAAAAGAAAAATTTTGAACGTTAAACGTGCTTACCCCGTAACCTGCGGCGATGAAAAGCATCGAATCGGCAAAGAGCAAATCGTTGATGATCGGCTGCTGCTGCGTAAGCACAACATCAA
>Ga0207048_10123_pt1 | contig 24315 bp, 16 predicted proteins | sample Alteio_BWMinCont_65_FD_153301 | JGI IMG/M metagenome (GOLD analysis project Ga0207048, IMG submission 153301) | Enriched cells from forest soil in Barre Woods Harvard Forest LTER site, Petersham, Massachusetts, United States -... | ecosystem: Environmental > Terrestrial > Soil > Temperate forest >...
CCGCCTCCCGGAAATTCTCTCGGCTAATCGGCACTTAGCAATTGGCACTTAGCACTTAGCCAACCGGGAGTTGGCGCAAGGCCTACCGGCCAAATGCAAGGTGCTAAGGGCTGACAAATAGTCGTGGAAGCCGAATCCGCCTGCGATCCTGATGATCGCCTCATAACAGATGGAATAGTAAGTCATACATGCCATTTCCTCGCTTGACCGGAATTCTGCTCCACCCCAGCTCACTGCCATCGCGTGGTGGCATTGGTGATTTCGGGCCCGCTGCGTATGAGTTTCTCGATTTTCTTGCGTCTGCGCGCCAGGGATTGTGGCAAGTGTTGCCGCTGGGCCCACCTGCGAACGGAAATTCTCCCTACTCTTCGACCTCAGCCTTTGCCGGCAATCCGTTGTTGGTGAGTTTGGAGCGCCTGGCGGAGCGCGGCTGGGTCGACCCTTCGCACCTGAGTGGCCTTCCCTCTTCGGCGGGGCCCATCGACTACGACCTAGTTCACGAACAAAAGCTTCCGGTGCTGAATGAAGCGGCTCGCAAGTTTCTGGACGCTGCTCCCGGAGCCGCCAGGACCCGTTTCGACAGATTCTGCACTGACAATAAATGGTGGCTGGAAGACTTTGTTCTCTACGATGCCTTGCGGAATCGTTATGGCAAGCGATGCTGGAACGTGTGGCCTCTCGAGCTGGCGCGCCGCGACGCAGGCGCGCTGCAAACCGCCCGCACGGAACTGGCTTCGGAGATGGCTGTTGGAAGGGTAATCCAGTTCTTTTTCTTGGAGCAGTGGCATGCCTTGCGTCTCTACTGCGCACAAAAGTCCATCCGGGTAGTCGGCGATATTGCCATTTTTGTCGACTACGACAGCGCGGACGTCTGGGCCAATCGAGAACTTTGCCCCAGCCTTTAACTGCTTGAGCACGTCCTGCGCTTTTTTCTGTGCGTCGTCCACGCCTTTCTGATCGACTTTGCCGTCAGAACCAGGAAGCGGAGTCTTGATCAGGATCTGGCGAACATTCACCTGCTCCGGCGCGCGAAACTCATCGCGGTGCTGATCGTAATACGCCTGCAGTTCCTGCTGGCTGACTTGAGCCTCGCCCTGCAGCTTCGCCGTATCAATCAACACGTACTTGATTTTGCGCTTCTCCGGAATCGAGTTGTTATAGGTCGCCTTGTTGCGATCGTAGAAAGCCTTTAACTCCGTATCGGTCGGATGCAGCCCCTTGAGAATGTCATCTTTGCGCAGCACCGCGTAGTCGAACTTGACCTTCGCGCTATCTTTCTCAAATTTCTGCCGAATTTCGGCGTCGGTGACCATCGCGCCGCCTGCGACCAGGCTGCGCAGTTTATCAATCAGGATCCCTTCCTTCACGCTGCGCTCGAACTGAGTTACCGTGAGGTCGTGCTGTTGCAGCAGCTCCTCATACGCAGCCTGCCCGATGAAGTTGCCTCCCGGGAAAAATGTCTCGCTATAGCGGCCATGCTGCAACTCGTCGCGCACTGCCTCGTCCGTCGAGCGCAAGCCGAGGTGCTCAGCCTCCGCAATCAGAGCTTGCCGCTGGATCAACTGCTGGGCAGCCTGAGACGCGAAGAATGGCAGCAACATTGAGGCTTGCGCCCCGCCGCGAGGAAATTGCTGGCGGACCATTTCCCGGGCCTGACGCTGAACTTCCAGGCTTGTAATATCGGTTCCAGCCACCTTGGCGACCACGCCGCGGGCTGGTCCGCCGCTGCCAAAAAAGTCGGTGCTGCCAAAGCCAGGAACTAAGGTGATCACCATGAAAACGGAAATCATGGTGAGCAGTCCGCCAAGAACAATCTTCTTGATCGGGCCAGGGGTTTGCAAAAATCGAATCATCGTCTTATCACTCCGGAGTACAAGGGCGAGTTAGTTATTATAAACCAAAAGATCGGATATACTTTGCGGATCGGAAAGGGGAAGCGGATGGGAATTCAGTCTCGGTTCTTGCTGCCTGCTGCAGCCTTTCTGATCGTCCCTGCGCTTTGTGCTCAATCTCCCCCCAATCAGGCTGCTGCGGCGCCGTTTTCAGTCAGCATCACCCTCGCACAAGATGTCGTAAAGGCCGGGTCCGAAGTTAGGTTAGACATTGTTCTAACGAACACATCGAATGAGAATATTGTTATCGCGGGGTGGGAGGATCAGAACTGCGAGATTTATGAGATTGAGGTCCACGACAGCGATGGCAAGAGGCTGCCTCAGCGAAACGAGTGCCTGCCTTCGGAGAACCCCAATCAAACAACCGTTTGTGTGACTGCCTCCTCTCCCGTGGTTCGTACCTGCACGCCGCAAAATCAAGTCGTGAGACCGCATGGAGAACTGAAAGAGGAGATCCTAGTCAACGAACTCTACGATCTTAGCCGACCCGGCAAATACACCATCCAAGCGCAGCGAGAAAACAACCCGAAGACAATTGTCACAGTGCCCGGCAAGTTCGGCTACTCCCGGGATATCGAACTGGACGACAAGATTAACGACGTCAGCAGGGCCACGGTGGAATCGAACACGGCCACCCTCACCGTTGAACCTACTCTTCGCTTGCCATAGTTGGCTACGAAGTCGGAGCAGAAAACCCCGCTGTTGAAATGGTGGTGTTCAACCCTCTTCCGGCGGCAGCTCGAAATCCACCAGATTTCCGCGGAAACCCTGCGTCTTCCACGCTCCAAAAGCGATCCCGACGGCCATCCAGATAGCGCCAAAGATCAGCGCCTTGGTGCTGAGGTTCATCCACAGGAGCAGGCAGATCACGAAGCCTAAAACCGGCGGCAGGAGATTGCTCAGCTTCTTTTCTTCTTCATGCAGATAGTAGCGAACAAACGCCGCTGCATTCACTCCCATGAAAGCGATCAGTGCGCCGAAGTTCAGCAGGTTCGCACCTAGTTCGTAGCCGGTCGCCGCTCCGGCGATTGCCGGCAGCAGAAAAGCACCCGCTAGAGCCAGCGCACCCACGAAGAGCACGTTGTTGCGAGGAACGTGCCGTTTCGCATCCACGACACCAAAAAAGGACTTGGGCAAAGCGCTGCTGCGGCCCATGCCATAAAGCAAGCGGGCTGCACCCAGTTGTGCTCCCATGCCAGAGCCGAAATTGGCTACGACCAGGGTGAATCCCACAATCGCGAACAGCGGCGCCCAGGCTCGACCGGCCACGAATGTGAATGCAGTATCCACGTTGGGATAAGGCTGCGACGCCGGCCATATCAACTGCGCTGCGTACACTTGCAAGGCTGAAAGAATGCCGATGACCACGCATACCAGCACGGTTGCCAGCAGAATATTCCGCCGCGGATTCTCGGCCTCTTCCGAAAGCGTCGAGATACCATCAAACCCAATGTAGGTCAGCACCGCGACCGAAGTCCCGCCCAGCACGGCTTTCGTATTCCACAGTTGCGGATCGTAAAAAGGACGCGTGAAGAATGCCGCCCCATCGTGCGGATTCCCGAAGATGTAACGGGCAGCCGCCACGAAGAATATCGCGATCACCACGCCCATCCCCGCGGCCAGTGCAGTATTCACGCGAGCGGAAGTCTTCACTCCCTGAACGTTCAAAGCGGTGAACACCAGAGCAAAGAAAACCGCCCAGGCTCCATACGGCACGCCGGGAGCAAACACATGCGCCTGCTGGCTGATCCAGATGATGCAGATCATTGGATTCAGCAGGTAATCCATCACCATGCTCCATCCGGTAACGTAGCCGAGCGCCGGATTGATCTCTTGCCCGACGTAGGTGAACGCGGAACCCGCGCTGGGATAAGCCCGCGCCATGCGCCCGTAACTGATCGCGGTAAACAGCATTGCCACCATCGCGATCAGGATCGTCGTAACCACGTGTCCGTGGCCGCGCTCGCTGAGCACGCCGAAGACAGACATCGGCGCGACCGGCTGAATCACGATGACCCCGTAAAGAATGAGATCCCAAAGGGTAAGAGTTCGCCGAAGACGCGCGGCCGCAGCAGTGCCAGTGGAAGCGGATGCCATGTGCGGGTATTGGATTATGCCGCGGCGAAACTGTCAACCATTAAAACGATTTCGCAGTGTAAATCCAAGAAGTGAAGGCGTTCACCAGAAAGATACGCCGCAGAGTCTGGAGGCGAGATGCACTTCGGAGCGTCCTGATGCAGGCCTGATCGGCGTGGTTGCGCCCTCTATTTCTTTATTTCTTTCTTCCCAATTCACGATATCCGGGATGCACGTCCGGCGTCAGCAATAGATCTGCCGGTTGCATGATGTCTCTCCTGGGACGATTCGTCCCGCTTTTCCTGCAGCTCTAGGCTGGTGCCAGGATTCGCGGCCCGTGCCTCCGGTCTGATTTGTTGACGCGCAGTACGTAACGAGCGGTCCACGCAGTGACTGTGATATCCGTCACACAAGCTAAGAAAACCCAGCCGTTTGTTTACGGTTGCCCACTCTTTCGGAGATCTCAATGCCGGGGTAGCGCCTGGTTCCGGGAACTATGAACACTGCGGGCCCCCAACATTTATTGCTGCGCCTGTCAAAAGTGCTAGTTGTGTGGCGAACGGAACTATTGATAATGCGTTTGGAGTAATCCGCTAGATCCTCTCCAGGGCAAGGCCACCATCTAAGCCGAGTACATCAACGGATCAGCGGCTTGGAATGCCCTCTGCAGAGGGCTGGGGTTCTTGCTCTGCCCGTCGCGAGCAACAGTTGTCACAGACAAGAGACCGTAGTGCATTAGCCAAGGAAGACGAAACCTGAAACTGCGCGAAGCCGGTGTCGAGAGTGCCTCTTTGGAGCGAGTTGCGAAACCAAATGATTGACCTTCGAAATTTGTGGCTTGGATTAGCCCTGCTCATGCCGACGCTGGGGCAATGCGCAGCCGCGCAGGTCGATGAATTTTTGCCCGAGATCGACGCGTATTACAAGGTGACCCAGGACGTGCGTTTGAGCTTCCAGGCGAAGGAGACTAGAGAGGGCGGGGATCCAACCCAAGCCGAGATCGGCCCGAGTATCGAGTTCTATTTGAAGCCGCTGCTAAGGCTAAAGAGAGTCACACGGTTCGATCTGGACGACGCCAAGTCCCGGCCGCTGGTGCTTGCGATTGGCTACCGCTATCTGCCTTCGCCGAACGAGCCGGCAGAAAACCGCATCGAGCCAGTTGCAACCTTTAACTTTCCGCTGAAGGCGGGATTCCTGGTCTCCGACCGAAACCGTGCAGATCTCGATTGGAAGAGTGGTAAATTCTCGTGGCGCTATCGCAACCGTTTGCAGATCGAAAACCGGCTCACGATTCACTCCTATCACCCCGCACCCTATGCCAGCGTGGAACCCTTTTACCAGAGCCAATACAGCAAATGGAGTGACACCGCAATCTACGCCGGGTGCCTGTTCCCGATAGGCAAGCACCTTGAATTGAATCCGTACTACGAGCACCAGAACAATACTGGAAAGAGTCCAAACCAGCAGTTGAACCAGTTGGGACTGATACTCAGCCTCTTCTTCTAGGCGGAATTCGGCAGTCACATGCATCGAACTGGAGGCCGATCATTCGGTGCCGGTTCGGGCTTCGCCTGGGAATCTGAACACATCGGTGGGCCGAGGCTCCGTCGCCCGAGCGACGAGATCATTTGCCTTTCCCGCATCGATGCCTTTATCTCTGGACAAGTACATTAACTGTGTCGGCGCCGCAAACCGAGTACCGGAGGCTTCGACGATTTCAGCGATCTTCAATATCACGTCCTGGCGAATTGCGGTGAATTCCGTCCAGTCGCCCGTCTTGCCATAGGCGAACAGTTCCATCTGGAAAGCGGCGCCGGCAAAATTCATCACCCGAACTCTGCAGCTCCCAGGTTCGATCGCGGGATGCTGGTCAAGCATGCTCTGCACGCGGTATAGCACGAACCGTAATTGTTCGGCTTGCGTTTCAATTCGCAGCGAGAAAGTCTGGTTGATAAGCAATTTGTTGCGGCGCGCCATGTTTTCAAATTGCATTTGAGCGAGCGATCCGTTGGGGACCACCGATAGATTCTGATCGAGGGTTCGCAGTTTCAGGGAACGGAGCCCGATATCTTCCACAGTTCCCAGTTGACCGCCGATCTGGCAGAAGTCGCCGACACGTACTGCTTTGTCCATCAGCAAGGAAACGCCGCCTATGAGGTTTTCCAGACTCTTTTGCGCGGCCAGCGCTATTGCCAAGCCCCCAATGCCGAGGCCGGCGAGCGTTGTCTTCACGTTGATCCCAAACAGGCTCAATGCGGCAACCGAAGCGATGATCAGCAGCACGATGCGCGTGAGTCGCTGCATCACGATCAGGATCGACTCCCCTCCGCCGTGTTGCGTCCGCGTCCTGTTCAAGGCGTGTTCGAAGCTGCGATCCGTGATTGTGCTTACAAGCCATACGACACATGCTGCCAGGAGGGTTGCCAGGAAACGAAAATAATAAACGCGGTACAAAAGGGGCGGTCCCAGCAGATAGACGAAGACGCCGTGCAGCAAGATGGCAAGGATGCACTTGAGGGGCATTCCATGTCGCGTCTCCCACACAGGTCGGAAAGGGCGTTTCTGCAGTTTGTGCCGGATCTGTTCGGGCGCACTCAGTAAGAACGTCAACAGCCAAGCCAACAACCACGAAATCGGTATCGAAAGAAGCCACTCGAGCCACTGCGCCAGAGACATTCGCAGCAGCCGTCGACCGGTCAACCCGACAGGAACAATTCGGTCGCCCAACGTCGGCGCTTTGGTTTTCATCTGGGCGTAGAGCGCCGGGATATTCGCAACTGTCTCTTTTGAAATCAACCAGATTTTCCCCGACTCCGGGTCATTCACGCGCACCAGGATGACGTCCAAGGTCGTCCCGCCCACCGCCAACACGCCAGCGCGAACTTCGCCGGGCGGAAGTCCCGGTTCAATGGAGCCATTGGGATCATCGCTCAGCAAGCCGACGCTGCCTTTGAACCTCCCGTGCAACGCGTAAAGCTCCTTGGCGAGCTGGACCAGAGACGTGTCTTGGCCCGGAGTTGGTTGCAGATAGCGAGCGGCCGTCTCGTAGTCCTCGTTTTCGGAGCATTTCAGTAATCCCATCACCGCACCACGCGGAGTGGTGCGTCCGAGCGGGTCGATTGGAGCTGTAGGCTCAGCTTTGGCTGATGGAGTTGATGAAGGTGTGGGAAGCTGGGCAGACGCATTCGGGGTTGAGACGATGAATATGAAGACCAGAGCTACGTCGAAAGCGTAGGTTCTGCCGAGGTGCAAGTTTCGGCGATTCCCGTGGGATGCTCCGTATAAAATCACGACGCCCTGCTGTTCCTGCCATCACTTGGGCATGAACGAAAACACACCGAGCACCGCACTACCGACCACCAGCAGTGCTGGGTTGACTTTGTACTGTTGCAGAATCAGGAGCACGCCAACGGCGATCGCTGCCGTTTCCACGCCGGAGATTGCACCCTTTGCCATGGTGAAACAACCAGCCAGCAGCAGCCCAATCGAGACCGGCGCAAGCCCCTGCTGAATGGAACTCCGCCACGGCCATTTCTCGAGTTTCTTCCACAAGCGGGCGACAATAAATGCGAGCACGGCCGTCGGCGCGAAGAAGGCCAGCAATACAGCGACCGCGCCGAGCATTCCACCGGCCCATTGTCCGATGACGACGATCATCATCATGTTGGGGCCGGGGGCCATCTGCCCCACGCTGTACAGGTGAATCAATTGTGGGAAGGTAAGCCACTTGTGGACCTCGACGGTCAAGACCTTCATTTCGGGGAATGCCGCCATGCCCCCGCCAACAGTGAGGATCGACAAATAAGCGAATACGCGAACGAGTGCCGGAATCTGGTTCATAAGGCCGCACTCTCTTTCTGTTTCGTGCGAGGCCGATGAAAGAGGATCGCCAGCAGGCCGACCACCAGCAGCGTACGCGGAACCGATTGGTGCAACCGGTTCACGGCAATCACAGTGAGTGCGATGAAAACGAAGTCAAACTTGCCTGCGAGCGATTTCTTGCTGAGCCCCATAACCGTGGACAGGATCAGTCCAACTGCCGCCGCCGCCACCCCTTTCAGCGCGGCTGTGACAAAGTCGTGGTCTCCGTGGCTGCGATAGAACATACCGACGACGTACATAAGTACACCCCCCGGCAGGCAGATGCCGATGATGGCCGCGATAGATCCCAGCGAGCCGCGCAGTTTCTCGCCCACCAGGATCGCCATATTCGTGGCGTTCAAGCCAGGAAGACTCTGGCTGATGGAAAGCATCTGGACAAATTCCTTGTCGTCGACCCAATGCCGCTTGGTTACGAGGCTGCCGCGAAGGTACGGCACGACCCCGCCGAAGCTGGTGGCTCCGATGATCAGGAACTCGAGGAAGATTTGTCCAATTGAGACTTCGGCCGCCGCCGTAGCGGAATCGGTTCCCTGTTGCAAAACGAGTTTCGCTGCCGTTTCACTCATGGCTTTGGGGCTCGTTCCCCTTGAGACGGTAGACCATGCCTGTTTTGGTCACGCCGAGCGCAAGCCAATCCTTAACGTCCTGCTGCAGGGTGACGTAGAAATCGGCGGCCAGCTTCTTCTGCTTTCCTCCTATTTCCTCTCGGCTATCGAACTTCACCTGGAAAGCGAACTCGCCCACCAGAGACTTATGCTCGCCGCGGGTGCGCCACAACCCGATGTCGCACTTGGCGACCACGCCTTTTCCGAAATCCAGTTGACCCAGCGGCAACAGTACTTCCTCTACGATGCCTTCATTCACCAGGCTTATTTTCTCGTCGTCCTCCTTCTTGATGACTGCCAACGCCGGGAACACTCGTACCAGAGTGGCCATCGAGGTTCGATCCGCTTCATGCATCTGGCTCAATCCGAATTGGCAGTTATGGGAATACAGGATGCGATATCCGCCGATCTTGTCCTTCAACGGAAGAGCCTCGGCCTTGAACTTGATACGGTACTTACCGGCAATCTTGGGCCGCACGTCCAGTGCCGTCGCCTTCTGCTCGTCTGGATGACGAAACTTAAAGACGATTTCCGGATCACCCACAGGAAAACCATCCACGTAGGAAATCCGCCGGCGCAGAATGAACGCGTTGTTGTACAGGCGGAAGTCGAAGGTGTCGCCGAAAATGATTTCCCGGACTTCTGGTCTGAGCCCCGCCTCACGATCTTCTATGAAACCAACGTCCCGCTTCTTGGCAGTAGCTTTGACGATCTTGCCGAAGTCGCGGAAGCTTTGCACTGAAGTGAAGGGCTCGGGTTTCAGGATGAGCTTGGCTTCGAGATACTGCACGCGATCGAGAGGCGTGCCGTCGGAATAGGCTGATCCCGTCGCAACGATCGGCGAACCTTGCTGCTTGGACTTCTTGTCGGCCTTGTCCTGCTTGTCCTTCTTGTGTTTGTGCTTGTCCTTCTCTTTATCCTTATCCTTTTTCCCCATTATCCTTATCCTTTTTCCCCATTCGATTCCTCCAATTCGTGGACCCTACAAGAGCCGCTTTGGGTTCCGGGAAGGGCTTCTTTCTTTAATGACGGATGCCCAAATTCGGTCACGCGACCCGCTTGTCCACTGCCGGTTCCATTCTGGCAAATGCGCCTGCCTTCCCGGCATCGAGTAACTGCGCGCCGTCGATCCGGCCGAAAAGCTCGATCAGCTTGGCCACGACACCAGTCCAGCCGGTCTGATGGCTAGCCCCCAAGCCGGCGCCGTTGTCTCCGTGGAAGTATTCGTAAAACAGGATGTAATCCTTCCAGTGAGGATCGGTCTGGAATTTCTCGGTACCGCCGTACACCGGTCGCCGGCCGGACTTGTCGCGTAGGAAGATCCCTGTCAACCGATTGGCAATTTCCCGGGCCACCTCAAACAGATTCATGCGGTTGCCCGAACCCGTCGGACACTCAATCTTGAACTTGTCCCCGTAATAGAGATAGAACGACAACAGGGCACGGATTAGCAGTGCATTCACTGGCATCCAGACGGGGCCGCGCCAGTTAGAGTTCCCACCGAACATACCGGTGTCGGATTCTGCCGGGAGATAGTTGACGCGGAATTCCTGTCCCTCCACATGGACGATAAACGGCTGCTCGTCATGGTAGCGGGAAAGTGCCCTGATGCCGTGGGGACTGAGGAATTCGTTCTCATCGAGCATGCGCGTCAGAATCCGGCGCAACCTGTCCTCATTCACCAGCGCAGCAATACCGCGTTCGGCATATCCCATATGGCCGGGCCCGGATGCATGAATGCAATTGCGCAGTTCGGGCGTACGCTGTAAGCGTTCCCTCAAAAGCTCCGTTACTCGCGGTACCTGTTCGCGCTGCCACGGCTCGATCACAGTGGTGGCGCACAAGGGCAACAGGCCCACCATGGAGCGAACCTTGAGCCGCCTAGCGCTGCCGTCGGGGAGGCGCAGGACGTCGTAGTAGAAGCCATCCTCCTCGTCCCACATACCCTCAGGGCCCATCTGATTCATGGCGAGCGCAATCCACATGAAATGCTCAGCAAACTTCAGGGCCATGTCTTCGTAAAAGCTATCGTGGGCCGCCAACTCCACGGCAATCTCCAGCATGTTCTGGGCGAACATGGAGACCCACGCGGTGCCGTCGGCCTGCTCAAGACTGCCACCAGTCGGCAGGGCTGCACTGCGGTCGAAAACGCCGATGTTGTCCAATCCCAGGAAGCCACCTTCAAACAGATTCTTGCCAAACCGGTCTTTGCGGTTCACCCACCAACTGAAATTCAGGGTCAGCTTCGCAAACGACCGCCTGAGGAACTCGAGGTCGCCTTGCCCTTTAAGAGCCTGCTCCGTCCGGTAAAGGAAAATCGTCGCAAAGGCGTGTACTGGCGGATTGACGTCGCTGAAGTTCCACTCGTAGGCCGGGATCTGACCGGTCGGGTGCAGGAAGACCGACTGCAGCATCAGGTCGAGTTGTTGTTTGGCGAACTCCACATCGACCGTGGAGAGCGCGATGGTGTGGAACGCGAGGTCCCAGGCTGCATACCACGGATACTCCCATTTGTCCGGCATGGAGATGATGTGCTGGTTCACCATGTGGAACCATTCGCTGTTCCGCATGAGACGTCCGCTGGGCCTCATAGCATCGACACCGTGTTCCTCGAGCCATTTGTCGACGTCGAAGAAGAAATACTGCTTGCTCCAGAGCATCCCGGCCAGCGCCTGCCGCATGACGCGCGCTTCGTCTTCGCCGACGCGAGTTGGGGTTATGGACTTGTAGAACTCATCGGCCTCGTGCTGGCGCGCTTGTAAGATGTCCGCGAAATCTTTGAAGGGATTGCCGATGGCTGATGGCGTCGCATCGCTTAGCCGCAAACGAATGGTGGCTGTCTGTCCTGCTCCCACTTGCACCTGATAATTTGCCGCAGCTTTAGTTCCCCTCTTTTCGGGATTGACCGCACCTTGATTTCCATTAACTACATAGTTGTTGATTCCGTCTTTAACGTAAGGAGAGGCATTGGCAGTTCCGAAAATTCGCTCGTTGTTGGTCTCGTTCTCCGTGAACAGCAGCGGGATATCTCCCTCGCAGTACAGATAGCGTTCCCCCAGATCGGCGTGTGATGCTGCAATAATCTGATAGCCCTTCTGTCCGGAGAACTGCTTCAGGGACGGCTTCGGAGTACCAGGCCACCAGGTCCAGGTGTTGCGAAACCATAGTGTCGGGAGGACGTGCAGTGTGGCTGGCTCAGGACCGCGGTTACTTACACTGATCTGGATCAGGATGTCCTCCGGCGACTGCTTGGCATACTCGACAAAAACGTCAAAGTAGCGATCGCCGTTGAAGATACCTGTATCCAGCAGTTCATATTCCATGTCGCCACGATTACGCCGCTTGCTCGTCTCGATCAGATCGCTGTAGGGAAACGCAGCCTGCGGGTACTTGTACAAATACTTCATATAGGAATGGGTCGGCGTGCTGTCGATGTAGAAGTAATACTCTTTTACGTCCTCGCCGTGGTTGCTCTCGCTGTTGGTCAACCCGAACAGGCGCTCCTTCAGTATCGGATCCTTGTTGTTCCACAGACCTACGCTGAAGCACAGCAACTGATTCCAATCGCTGATGCCGGCCAGGCCATCCTCGCCCCAATGATAGGCTCGGGATCGGGCTTGGTCATGAGTGAAGTAGTCCCAGGCGTTACCGTCCTGGCTATAGTCCTCGCGAACCGTGCCCCACTGGCGCTCGCTAAGGTAAGGGCCCCATTTTCTCCAAGGCTTCTTGTCGGGGGCTGACTGTTGGAACCTGAGGGTCTCGAGCGTGTTAGCCTCTTGAAGTCTGGCTGATTCCGGATTCCTGCTCATATCTCACCTCATCTTTCATCCGGTGCGGACGCCGTGACTCGGTGGAGTCGACGGCCACGGGCGAATAGTTTTGGAGGGTCCCTCTGCGGCGATTTTCGCTTTCAGACCGCTCTGCTAGTCGACCACAAACAGGACGTGGCACAACTGCCCGTTCGACATGTGAGCAGAAGGGGAGTGATCAAACAACTGGCAGTCTTACTAGTTTAAAAGCCCCATAACCTCGTGCGGCCCAAATCTGGTTCGTGGGTTTCTTTGCCCCTTCATGGCTGCGGAGCTTTGGCGAGTCGATTCGATACGCGATCTCCGCGATCTTTCCCGCTAGGGCGGTGACAACATCTCCGCGGCGTGGTGCATCCAAACGGCGAAGCGGCGAGGCTTGCAATTCGTCGGCTCGGCTATTGGCGGTCTCAAGTCGAGAAAGCGTCGTTACCGATGAAATGATTCTCTGCCTTGAATGGCAAGCTCGGTTTTTGTTATAACAAAACTGACAGTCGTCATGTGGGATCGTGAAAAGAGCTGCTCGTAAATTACTGAGAACGTCGGGCAGTTTTCAAAGCTTCGTCAAAAGAGCACAGGCGTTGGCCGCACGCCGGCTCGTGCTGTTGGGAAACCCGTAGTATCGCTCTTGTAAGGCGTTCGCGAGAATTGCTTAAACGCCTCTCGCGGACGTAAAACATCGAACCTCCTTGTCCCGAGCTGTGAGGAGTTTCTGGTGCGTTTTATTCGCAGGCCCGATGTGCACGACGCTCACCTCGAGTGCGAGGCACGGCTGCGACTTGCGTTTTACCTCACTTTGCCTTTCGCGGATGGCGGTCCCGCCATTCGTCGTCTCCCATCAAGCTGTCACAAGACTGCACACGCCGGAGGAAGATAATGGCGACGAATCTTATTCACATTGAAAACGACCAGGAAATCAAACAGCGGTTAGCGGCGGAACGCGCCCGATTGCGCAAGATCGCCGGGTTGGATCGGCCCGAACATTTCCACCGGCCGGTGGAGCGAGCTTTCACTGCCGAGGAGCGCAGTAAAGTCACGATACTGTTCGGAGGCTTTACCTGGAAGCACGAAGATCTGATCCGGGCGGTGTTCCAGGGCTGCGGTTATCGCTGTGAAAAATTGCCGGTGCCCGACGTCCCCGCATTCCAGATCGGCAAGGAGTATGGGAATAACGGCCAGTGCAATCCGACCTATTTCACCGTCGGCAATCTGGTGCAGTATTTGCAGTTCCTGGAGAAAGAGGGCGTTTCCCGCCGGGACATTCTGGATAAGTACGTCTTCTTTACCGCTGGCTCTTGCGGCCCCTGCCGCTTTGGCATGTATGAAGCGGAGTACCGTTTCGCCTTGAAAAATGCCGGCTTTGACGGCTTCCGCGTGCTGCTGTTCAAGGACAGCGACGGCATCAAAGCTGCGTCGGGCGAGCCCGGGCTGAAGTTCACCATCGACTTCGGATTCGGCATGTTGAACGCCATGCACCTCGGCGATGTCATCAACGATTTGATCTACCAGATCCGTCCCTTCGAAGTAAATAAAGGTGAGACGGACCGCGTGTTTCATGAAGCGGTCGACGGATTGTGCGAAGACCTGCGGAACCGCGATTCCTTCGAGATCGAGGAGCGGGCTCCGGAATGGGCAAAACCCAAGTTCAAGAGCAACAAGGTTCTCAGAAACACCTTTAACGTACTCGGCAAATGGCACGAGCACATGTGGGGGAAAGATTATCTCAATGCCCTGGCCTCTGCTCGCGACAAGATGAATCGCATCGAGGTGGATCGCACCAAGGTCAAGCCCGTCGTCAAGATCACGGGCGAATTCTGGGCGCAGATCACCGAGGGCGATGGCAACTTCCACATGTTCGACTTCCTGGAGCGCGAAGGCGCGCAGGTCATCGTGGAACCGATCGCAACCTGGGTGGCTTATCTGATGTACCAGGCGAAGGCGCATGCGAAAGCGAAGTGGCCGGTGAACCAACCGCATCGCAACCCCGAGTGGTACGAAGTGCAGAAGCAGATGGCCAACTACTTCGGCTTGCGCAAAAAGCTATGGGGCATTGGCGCCGGCGAGCGCATGTGGAATTTCTTCTATCACCGGACGATCAAGAACATGGGTGGCATCACCCATCATCTAGTGCCGCAAACCGAGTTGGCTGAAATGGCGCATCCTTTCTACAACCAGTTCGCGCGCGGTGGAGAAGGCCATCTCGAAGTCGGCAAGAACGTCTACTACACCGTGCATCGTCTCTGCCACATGGTGTTGGCGCTCAAGCCCTTCGGCTGCATGCCTTCCTCGCAATCGGACGGCGTTCAGTCGGCTGTGGTCAACAAATTCAAAGAAATGATCTTCCTGCCCATTGAAACTTCGGGCGAGGGCGAGGTCAACGCCCACAGTCGCGTCCAGATGGCTCTGGGTGAAGCCAAAGTAAAGGCCAAGACCGAATTCGAGCAATGTCTGAAGTCCACCGGCAAGAGCATGGAGGAAATCAGGGAATTCATTGCTGAGCATCCGGAGCTGCGCCGGCCCTTCTACCATGTCCCGCATCGTGAAGGCGTCACGGGAACCGCGGCTCAGTTCGTGCTGCACGTGAGCGATCGTATGGATAAGAGCACGCGGCTGTGGAAGCGTGCGCGAGTTCCTGGGATCGCAGTGCCGAATGCCGCCTGATCGTGGTCGACACCGCCATCTTGCTTGCGATGTACCTTGCGGCAAGATGGCGGACACCACAATTCGAAACGCTTCTTGCCACCGATTGGAGATGAAATGCACGACCATCTGGGCCAGCAACCGAAGCCGCAGCTATTTCAGATAGCTCCTGCGCCAACACAAAGACCGCATGATCACCACACCGAATTCATGGTCGGACTTGACGTCGGCTCGACCACGGTCAAGGCTGTCGTAGTGGACGCGGCCACGGACAAGGCTTTGTGGCAAGACTATCAACGGCATGAAACCAAGCAACCGGAGAAGACGCTCGAATTTCTGCGCCGCATCGAAAAGGAAGTCGGCATCAATCGCCATAACACGCGCATGTTCATGACCGGTTCCGGCGGCGGAGGTATCGCCGATCAGATCGGCGCCAAGTTCGTGCAGGAAGTCACAGCGGTGTCACTCGCCGTCGAGAAGATGCACCCCGAAGTGTATTCGGTCATCGAACTGGGCGGTCAGGATGCGAAGATCATCGTCTTCAAAGATGACGATGAGACCGGCCGCAAGAAGAAGATTCCGTCGATGAACGATAAGTGCGCGGGTGGTACCGGCGCAGTCATCGACAAGATCAACGCGAAGCTGAAAATTCCCGTCGCGGAGCTGGCTTTGCAGGGTTATCACGGGATCAAACTGCACAAGGTTGCCGGCAAGTGCGGCGTGTTCGCCGAGACCGACATTAACAGTTTGCAGAAAGTGGGAACGCCGCCGGATGAATTGATGGCTTCGCTTTTCGAGGCGATCGTGCTGCAGAACCTTAGCGTTCTAACCCGCGGCCACACCTTGCGGCCGCACGTTTTGCTGCTGGGTGGCCCGAATAGTTTCATCAAAGGCATGCGCGAGGCTTGGCAAGCGAACATTCCACGAATGTGGCAGGAGCGCAAAGTCGCGATTCCTGACGGCGCGAAGCCGGAAGACCTTATTAAAGTTCCACAAAACGCGCAATACTTTGCTGCCCTGGGCGCAATTGAGTTCGGAAAGAGCGAAGAAGACTGCGTCGGTTGCTATCAGGGATACGAAAAGCTCGTGCACTACATCGACTTTGGACGCCAGGAAGAAAAGGCCAAAGCTGGCGCCAAGGGGCTGACCACCGACGAAAAAGAGTTGAACGACTTCAAGGTCGACTATCGTCGCAAGAAGTTCGTGCCCGCGACCTTCCCCGCTCATAAAACAGTGGGCGGATTTATCGGCATCGACGGCGGGTCAACTTCCACCAAAGCCGTGTTGCTCGACGAGCGGGGCGACATTCTCTGCAAGTCCTACCAGCTCTCGAACGGAAATCCAATTCAAGATACGATTGAAATGTTCGAGAATTTGCGCGGCCAAGTGGAAGCGCAAAACGCCAAACTCGAAGTTCTGGGCGTGGCCACGACCGGCTACGCGAAAGATATTCTGAAAGACGTTTTGCACGCGGACGTTGCACTGGTAGAAACAGTGGCCCACACCGAGTCTGCGCTCAAGTTTTACGAGGACCCCCACGTCATCGTCGACGTCGGCGGACAGGACATCAAAATCATCATCTTGCACAACGGCCGGGTAAAAGACTTCAAACTCAACACGCAATGCTCGGCGGGGAACGGTTACTTCTTGCAGTCAACTGCTGAAGGCTTCGGGCTGAGCGTAGAACAATACGCCGATCTGGCGTTCTCAGCCCAATCCATGCCGGTTTTCGGTTACGGATGCGCCGTCTTCATGCAGTCGGACATCGTGAATTTCCAGCGTCAGGGCTGGCGCGCCGAGGAAATTCTCGCAGGTCTGGCGGCTGTGCTTCCCAAGAACGTTTTCTTGTACGTGGCCAGCATACCCAACCTCGCAGCTCTCGGCACGCGTTTCGTCCTGCAGGGTGGAACGCAGAACAACATGGCGGTTGTAAAAGCTGAAGTTGACTTCATCCACAACAGCTTCCGCGCCGCCGGCAAGAAACCGGAAATCATCGTCCATGAATTCTGCGGAGAGTCCGGCGCCATCGGAGCTGCGGTTGAATCTGTCCGTTTGTGGCGCAATGGCCTGCAGACTAGCTTTGTCGGGTTGGACGCAGTGCGCAAAATCCAGTACCGCACCACGCGCAACGAAAGCACGCGCTGCAATTTCTGCAAGAACAATTGTCTGCGCACATTCATTGACATCCGAACCGCTCCCAAAGATGAACTGAGCCTCATTCCAATTCAGAAGGTCACGAAAGTTCCTCTGATGCACGGCGAGCAGCGATTGATCATCGCGACCTGCGAAAAAGGCCTGGTCGAAGATGTCAATGATATGAAGGAAATCAAAGCCGGGATCGATGAGATCAAAGATAAATATCCGAACTTCGTAGACTTCGCTGCCCGTGAGGTCTTCCGTCCGGTAAACCCGAAGACCATCGCTGACCCGATTCCGGTGACGAAGTTCTGGAACAAGTCGGCGAAAGAGCGCGTTCCGCTGATGGAAGGCCGCAAGAAGCTTCGCGTCGGCATTCCTCGTGTGCTGAACATCTACACGTACGCGCCGCTCTTCAACGGATATCTTGAGAGCCTGGGCGTGCAGCCGGAAAACATTATCTACTCCGATTACACCAGCTCGGAGCTGTATCGTGCCGGCGCGAGCCGCGGCGCGATCGACCCTTGCTTCCCTGCGAAGATCGGTATTTCGCACGTCTACAACCTGATTCAGGAAAAGCATCGCAAGAAGCCTCTTGACGTTATTTTCTTCCCCATGTACGACGTTCTGACATCTCCTCTGGTCAAGATCGTCGGCGCCAACGCTTGCCCTACCGTCACCGCGACTCCCGAAACGGTGAAAGCAGCATTCACCAAGGAGAATGACGTTTTCGCCGAGCACAACGTGAAGTACGTCGACCCCATCCTGAATTTTGCTGATCGAAAACTGTTTGCCCATCAAATGCTGCAGGCCTGGCAGCCGATCCTCGGATTGTCGCTCGAAGAAAACGATCGCGCGGTCGAAGTCGGATTCAAAGCCCTGGCCGATTACGAGGCCAGCATTCGCAAGCGGGCACGCGAGGTGATGGACCAACTGGAACGTGAAGATCGCATCGGCATCGTCATGCTGGGCCGTCCCTATCACCACGATCCAGGTCTCAACCACGAAATCATGGAGGAGTTCCAGAAGCTTGGCTATCCCATCTTCTCGCAGAACACTTTGCCTCTTGACGAAGACCTCCTGGAACGGTTGTTCGGCGAGGAAGTTCGCGCGGGAGTCATCAGCCATCCTCTCGACATTACCGACGCGTGGAAGAATTCCTATTCCTGCAGCACCAACCACAAAGTGTGGGCGGCAAAGTTCACCGCCCGCCATCCCAACCTGGTTGCGCTTGAAATCTCCAGTTTCAAGTGCGGCCACGACGCGCCCATCTACGGAGTCGTCGAAGGCATCATCGAACAGTCGGGCACGCCTTATTTCTGCTTCAAGGATCTCGACGAAAACAAACCCTCCGGCTCGATCCGTATCCGTGTGGAGACGATCGATTATTTCCTGCGCCGCTATCGTGAGGAGATCATCAAGAAGCGCAAAGCAGGCGAAGAGATCGAGGCACAATTAGCGGCGCTGGAAGAACAGCTCCGCGGCCAATACGAGCAGGAAGCTCAAGGCATGGCCGCCGACTGAGCGGATGAGTGGATTCGTAATCGAAATTCTTAAACGTAGAGTACTTGCTTCAGCAACGTCTCAACACCATTCCACGTGATCTGCACTCCGATGCAGAGAAGCACGAATGCAATGATGCGGAGGATGCCGTGGGCTGTCTGGGGTGAAATTCGCTGGGTGATCTTTGGAGCGTAGCGGTAGCACACGTAGACCGTTAGGCTCAAGACCACGAGAGCCAGAGAGATTCCCAGATGAGCTATCACATCCTGAAGCACACTAGACCTCACCGAAGCGTGCGCGCTTAAAGTCAACATGACCACGATGCAGCCCGGCCCCACGGTCACGGGAAACGTGAGCGGGTAAAAAACCTGTTGTTCGATGGATAAGAAATTATCCTCCCTGACAACCGTCCGATCGGGATTCACGCTGCTTTCCTGCTGGTTCAGCAGGCTCCATCCCATGCTGGCAAGCACCAGGCCTCCGGCAACCTGCACTACCGGAAGCGAGATCCCGAAGAACTCCAGCAGCCCCGTCCCGACGAGCTCGATCACCAACATGAAGATGGTAGTGCTGATCGCGATTTTGCGGGCCAGATCGCGAAACACAGAGTCGGGCACGTTTCCAACGAAACCGAGAAATACTAACGCCGATCCCAGCGGATTCACTAATGGCAGGAGCGCGCTGAAAGTAAGCGCAAAGGACTTGAAGAGGAGGAGCACAATTGCCATATATAGCGAAACAGCATAACACCTGCGAAGGCCACTCCGGCCTTCCCGATGGATGCTGAATTTGATGCCGAAACTCGATGTCTGGCAACCTCCCTGTTCTTTACGAAGCTTTACTCCACGCTGACAGACTTTTTACAGAAACTCCCCGCAAGCTCAGCGAAACTTTCTCGTTCCTCTAAGGTAGGCAGCAATTAATCCTGCGAAATGAGAATGGGAGCCCGAAGGTCATGGTGAATCACGGAACGATATTCTATGTTGACGATAATCCCAAGTCGCGACGACTTTTGACCAGTGTGATCAGGAGCTGCGGATTTGAAGTGGTCAGTGCCGGAGATCCGATCGAGGCGCTATCGCGAATCAGGAAAAGTTCTTTCGACCTGGCATTGCTCGACTATCAGATGCCACATTTGACCGGCTCGCAGTTGGCGCAGAAAATCAAGAGCGCCAAACCCGACGTTCCCGTAGTGCTGCTCTCCGGCTTTTCAGCTCTGCCGCCCGTTGAATTGATCTTCGTGGATGCTCATGTAGGCCGCGGAGCAACGTTAGATGAGCTACTGGACACCATGCGCAACCTGATTCATCCGCGTGCTATTCTTCAGCTCCGAGTTCAGAGTTGTTCGGGGGGGGCCGGGTTCTGATCTTGCCGCGCGTGCAACTCGCGTAGCTTAAACCGCTGCAGTTTCCCAGTAGCGGTCTTCGGAAGTTCCGGCAAGAACTCGATCCATCGGGGCCGTTTGTAGGCGCCAATGCTTTCGGCGACCCAGTCTTGCAATTCCCGGATAAGTTGGTCGCTTGGGGTTACGTCGTCGTTCACCACAACGTAGGCGGCCGCCTTGGTGAGTCCGCTCTCATCGTCGCGAGCGACCACGGCCGCCTCCCGAATGCCTGGATGCGCGATCAATGCGCTCTCGACCTCTGCCGGGCTTAGCCAGCGGCCGTTTACCTTGAACAGGTCATTGGCGCGTCCTGCGTACCAGAAGTAGCCTTCTTCATCCTGGTGATACTTGTCGCCCGTGCGAAACCAGTGGCCCTCAAAAGTCTCCTTCGTCTTTTCATGTTGGTTCCAGTAGCCGGCGCAGGTGGAATCTCCCTTGATCCACAGATTCCCGATTTCTCCCGGAGCCACTGCTCGCCCGTCTTCATCGACGAGCCTGGCCTCGTAGCCGGGAATGATCTTGCCGCTGGATCCGGGCTTGGCTTCACCCGGACGGTTCGCAATTATCATCTGCAAAGTTTCCGTCGAGCCGAGGGAATCGAGGATCTCGATGCCAAAGCGCTTTTTGAAACGTTCAAAGAGTGGGCCAGGCAGAGATTCGCCGGCTGAAATTGCATGGCGCACGCTGGAAAGGTCGAAGTCCGTTTCTCCTTCACGCCGGTAAGCCAGCAATGCAGCATAATTCGATGGCACGGAGAAAAACAGGGTCGGCCGGTAACGCTCGATGTCAGCGTAGACGCTAGCCGGCGTGGGACGCGCCGGGGAGAGAATCGTGGTCGCCCCGCAGCCCAACGGAAAATAGCCGGCATTCCCCAAGCCGTAGGCAAAAAACAATCGGGCGACGCTATAGCAACGGTCGCGCTCATTCATCTGCAAAATGTTTCTGGCATACAGTTCGGTGCACACCACCATATCGTGATGAAGGTGCACGCAGCCCTTGGGAGGCCCGGTGCTTCCCGAGGAGTAGAGCCAGAAAGCGGAGTCATCTTTGTGGGTGACTTCCGCTTCCAGTTCTGGCGATGCAGCCGCCATCAACTCGTTTAGGTCAGGATGCTGTCGATCGCTCCCGCCCACGACCACAATCTCCCGCAAATATTTGAGACGTTTCGGCTGTATCGATTGCAGTTGCGGAAGCAAAGCTTCGCTCACCAACACGACGCGGGCCCGGGCGTCGTTCAGCAGATATTCGTACTCATACGGTTTCAGCAGCGTGTTCATCGGCACAGCCACGGCGCCGATCTTGATGGTCCCGAAAAAAGAATACAAAAACTCCGGAGTGTCCAACAGCAAAAGCACAACCCGTTCTTCAGCGCGCACACCAAGTTTGCGGAGCGCATTACCCACGCGATTCGTCCGCTCCAGCAGTTGCCGATAACTAACCTTTTCGTCGCCGCATTCGATCGCAGTCTTTTCCCCTCTTCCTTCGAAGACATTGCGATCCACGAAATAGGTCGCAACATTGAATGCATCCGGCAAATTGGCGAATGGCTGGGCAATCTTCTCCGACATTGATCGATCGGTCTCCATCGCTTGTCCGGTTCAAAGAACCACATTCTCAATCGGCCGTCTCGGGCTGGCTCTGGCGGTCAACGTCGGATAGCCCATGTAGAAAACAAAAGTGGGCTGCCACGCGGAGTCTCCTAGAAGTTCAGCAAGCAAGTCAGCGACCCGCGCCGGTTTTCCCAGGGCCTTCTCATGGTCGATCATTTCCACGGCTTCATTGCAGGGCCGTCCCGCCACGCCACGAGCCGTCGCCAGCAAATGCGCGCGCTGCCAAACCCGCCCGGCATGCAGACAGTCTTCGCGGCCGTAACGGTCACGCACGGCAATGATGCCAATCAACGGCGCACTCAGCATCAACTCCGAGTAGCGATCTTTCTCGCCTTGCGATGCAACCCGTTGCAGCATCCACAGAGGCATCATTTTGGAAACGGCAGCCGCTATCGGCGGAAGGCCGAAGGCATCGATGGTCAAGCCATCGCGAAACTTCTGGACCTCACCCCAGTTCATCCGAATCCACCGATCGCTGGCACGAACTACCTCCGGGTCGGAATAGATTTCGCTGTTGGCTGCGTTGCTGATTTCTACAATCTTCTTTCGGTCTGCATCCGCCGTGAAGAGAAAAATCTTGACCTCGGTTTCATCACCAGGCAAGCGGCTCAGACTGCCGATGAATTCGGGCGGGATCGGTTTCTGCGGGATGTAGGCGCCGCGATTCGTATGGCGCCGCGGAATCGCATCGTACAGTTCGCTCTCCTCGCGTGTGCCGGGGGCGAGATCCACGCTCGCCAAAAGCCGCGGCTTGGGCTCAACCGGATCCGATCCAAGGTTTCCCGGAAGCAGTGTCAGCTTGGCTGCGTAGCCATTGGCGACCGCCGCCAGCATCAGGTTCTCGAGAGCACAGCCCATTCCGATGTGCTCCTCTCGTAGATAAGGATCGAGCGCGCCGACGTTTCGGCTGGTATCGATGTACAACTCAATCGCGGAATTCGTGACCTTGAACAGCCAGGGCTGCGTGTTATGCGGGCTGGCTGCCAGAATCGCAGAGCGCACCAGCCCAAGCGCTCCGTCGTTTGTATCCTTGCGCCAGTCTTTCCAGGGTTGGTAAGCTGGTCCTTCGCCCACACTTAGAACGCCTTGATCGCAGGCGCGCCAAACTCCACCGCCCACAACCGCGACGGTGACAACTCCCGCGCCCTTTAGAAATGATCTGCGTTGCATGCAGCACCTCTCGCCGGTGCCTTGTCCCGGTGAAACCGAAGCGCACCGAAACTATACTCTTGTCGATGCTGTGAACCCTATAAATCCTGACCATCACCCGCGACCCAACTTGGTATAGTCACGATCAGACAAATGCCGGCGAAATTCAACCGCAATTCTCTCCCGCTCTGGCGCCAGGACTTTCGCCTGACCCTCCGCCTAGCCCTGCCGTTAATCTTTGCGGAAATCGGCTGGATGAGCATGGGAATTGTTGACACGATCATGGTAGGACGATTGCCGAACAGCGCCGTCGCTATTGGAGCTACCGGCCTCGGCCAGAGTCTTTACGCCAGCGTTGCCATTTTTGCTGGCGGCCTGCTGCTGGGAATGGATACCTTCGTCGCTCACGCATTCGGGCGCGAGGATTTAGACGACGCCCGACACTCCCTGGTCAATGGCTTGTTCCTTGCCTTCGCGCTCACGCCAGTTCTGATGCTTGCCGTGTCATTCTGGCCGGCGCTGATGCTGCGCTTCGGGATCAGCATAGAACTCGTCGAACCCATGCGTCCATACCTGCGCGCGCTCAACTGGGGTTCGCTCCCGCTGCTCGCTTACTTCGCCCTCCGGCGTTATCTGCAGGCAGTAAACGTGGCCCACCCCATCATGTTTGCCTTGATCTCTGCGAACATCGTCAATGCGATTGGAAACTGGGTTCTCATTTACGGGCATCTCGGCTTTCGCGCCATGGGCATCACTGGCTCGGGCTGGTCCACCTGCATGGCCCGCGTGTACATGACTCTGTGTCTCGCAATCACGCTCATCTGGGTGGAATCGAAACGCCTCCGGCCGGGCTGGCTGGGCACCGTCCGGATTGATTTCGAGAGAATGTCAGCGCTGCTCAAACTCGGAGCGCCGGCCGCAACCCAGATCCTGTGCGAGATCGGAGCCTTCTCCGCCGCAACCGCATTGTGCGCCAGACTCGGCCCCGTTCCCCTCGCCGGCCACGAGATCGCTTTGACTTGTGCATCACTCACCTTCATGGTGCCACTAGGAGTCAGTTCCGCCGCAGCCGTGCGAGTGGGACAGCAGCTGGGAAGACGCGATCCCGAGGGAGCGCGGCGTGCGGGTTGGTCCGCCACCACTATCGGCGTTGGATTCATGGCTTGTTCCGGATTGGTGTTCGTTTCCCTCCCAAAATTGATTGCACGCCTGTTCACTCCAGACCCGACCGTAATTGAAGTGGGCGCACAACTGTTATTGGTCGCTGCGGCATTCCAGTTATTCGATGGCCTGCAGACCGTTGCCACAGGAGCGTTGCGCGGCGCGGGCGATACGCGAACGCCCATGCTGGCCAACTTTGTCGCCTATTGGCTCATGGGGCTTCCGTTGGGCTACGTCTTGTGTTTCAAGCTGGGATGGGGCGCGCTAGGCATCTGGATCGGGCTCTGTGGTGGCCTGATGATCATCGGATCGGCCTTGCTGGTGGCTTGGCACAAGAGGAAGCTTTCCTGAGTTTGGTTTCGGCTTGCCAGCCGCTCATCGCTCTGCGTATCATGCAACCGTTATGGCAATTGAAAATGTAGTTCAACAAACCGGCCTTCGCCAGAAGGCACAACTGATGTCGGCGTCTGA
>Ga0207048_10124_pt1 | contig 24266 bp, 28 predicted proteins | sample Alteio_BWMinCont_65_FD_153301 | JGI IMG/M metagenome (GOLD analysis project Ga0207048, IMG submission 153301) | Enriched cells from forest soil in Barre Woods Harvard Forest LTER site, Petersham, Massachusetts, United States -... | ecosystem: Environmental > Terrestrial > Soil > Temperate forest >...
AACTGGGGCCGGTGGTAACGGCGCTGCTGTTCGCCGGCCGCGCGGGCACGTCCCTGACTGCGGAAATCGGCTTGATGAAAGCCGGTGAACAGCTGTCGGCAATGGAAATGATGGCGGTCGACCCGATGCAAAGAGTGGTGGCGCCGCGTTTCTGGGCCGGCGTGGTGGCGATGCCGATGCTGGCAGCCTTGTTCAGCGCGCTGGGTATATTCGGCGGCTACCTGGTAGGGGTCAAGCTGATCGGCGTCGATGAGGGCGCGTTTTGGTCGCAAATGCAGGGCGGGGTAGATATTTGGCAAGATATCGCTAACGGCGTCTTGAAAAGCATTGTGTTTGGCGTCGCCGCAACTTTTGTCGCAGTATGGCAAGGATATGAAGCAAAGCCGACACCGGAAGGCGTTTCCAGGGCTACCACGCGCACCGTGGTGATTTCCTCGCTGGCGGTATTGGCGTTGGACTTCCTGCTGACGGCGTTGATGTTTAATTGATTAACAGCGTTGATTAGTCGCGTTGATTGGCTGCGTTGATTATTTGCGCTCACGGTAATCTGCAGCAGCGCTTCGCGGTACGCTTTACTTCTCGTTACTATTTTCTTGGGGGATTGTTCGCCTCAAGTGGTATTTTTAAGGTGATGAATCATGCAACAAAAAACCGTAGATGTATGGGTAGGCATATTTGTGTTGATCGGGGTACTGGCTTTGGGTTTTCTGGCGTTGAAAGCCGGTAACCTGAGCAGCTCCACGTTCAACAAAACCTATCCGGTAGTGACTAAATTCGACAATATCGGCGGCTTGAAAGTGCGCGCTTCGGTCCGAAGCGCCGGAGTGGTGGTCGGACGGGTCGCATCGATCAATTTCGACGACAAGAATTTCCAGGCTGTGGTGACCTTGAATCTGGACGAACGTTACCAGTTTCCGGAGGATAGTTCGGCCAAGATCCTGACAGCTGGCTTGTTGGGCGAGCAATATATCGGCATAGAGGCCGGCGGCGCCAGCAAGAACCTGGCTGCCGGCGACCGTATTAAATTAACGCAATCTGCGATTGTGCTGGAGAACCTGATCAGCCAGTTCTTGTACAGCAAAGCCGCGGATGTAAAGGACACTGAACAATGAAAATCATGAATCGTCTGGGCTCGCTGGCCCTGGTTGCAACGTTGGCCGGCTGTGCCACCGCCAGCAATCCGCAAGACCCGCTGGAGGGCTTTAACCGTGCCGTGTTCAGTTTCAACGATACGCTTGATAAAGTCGCCCTGAAGCCAGTTGCTACCGCTTACCGGAACTGGTTGCCAAGCTTTGTGCAGACCGGCGTCAACAATTTCTTCGGTAACCTGGGCGACGTCTGGAGTTCGGTCAATGGTTACTTGCAAGGAAATGTTGCGGACGGCACATCGGATGTGATGCGGGTTGCAGTAAATACTACGTTCGGCCTGGGCGGCTTGCTGGATATCGGCTCCGAAGCCGGCTTGCAGAAGCACAACAAGGATTTCGGCCAGACCCTGGGCAAGTGGGGCGTCGGCTCCGGCCCTTATCTGGTGCTGCCGCTGTTCGGGCCATCGAATATTCGTGATGCAGCAGCATTGCCCGTGGATTTTTACGGCGATATATGGTCTTACAAATATCCGGTACGCTGGCGTAACACGGGTTCTGTGGTACGTTTGATCGACAAGCGCGCCAATCTGCTGGATGCAGGCGATCTGCTGGAAGGTGCGGCCCTGGACAAGTATGAGTTCGTGCGTGATGCGTATACGCAACGCCGTCAAAGCCAGATTCGCGGCAACGCCGACGACAACGATACAGGCGATAAGGCAGATAAACCTGCCAAGTCCAAGTCAACCGACGAGTAACGACTGACGATTGAGGATTGATTGCAAGCGCCGGTGGAACTGGCGCTTGAAATTGCCGTCTTAGGACCGATATAAAGCGCGTCTGGGGCGCGGCCTCTAACAACTACTAAGATTGTTAAAACACTTATGAAAATTTTTAAAAAATACCTGGCGCTGACATTGACTGTCGGCAGTCTGCTGTTCACCGCGGCGGCGCAAGCGCAAGAAGCGCCTGACGCGCTGGTCAAGCGTATCAGCCAGGACGTGCTGGATACCGCCAAGAATGACAAAAGCATCCAGGGCGGCAATCAGCAACGCATCCTGGCGCTGGTTGAAGAAAAGATCATCCCGTATGTCGACTTCGAACGCATGACTTCCCTGGCAGCCGGCCGTTATTGGCGCGACGCAACTGATGACCAAAAGAAACAACTGATTACCCAGTTCCGCAGCTTGCTGATCTATACCTACTCCGGCGCCCTGTCGCAGGTGCGCGATCAGAAGATTGACTTCAAGCCGATGCGCGGCGATCCGGCCGATACCGACGTCGAAGTCCGTTCACAAGTGATCCAGCCGCGCGGCGAGCCGATCCAGTTGAATTACCGCATGGAAAAAGTTGGCACCAGCTGGAAAATTTATGATGTCAACGTGTTGGGGGCTTGGCTCGTTGAGTCTTATAAGGGCACGTTTGCCTCGGAAATCGGCAGATCCGGCATCGATGGTTTGATCAAGGTGCTGTCTGACAAGAACAAGTCGCGCTCCGCCAAGAAATAAATAAGGTCGGGGAAGAGTTGGAATGCCAGTAGGAGCGCCGCTACTGGTGGTAAAGGCCACTTTTTCTCCCCGTTTAGCCGGTTTTTATGAAATTTGTTGATTGACTATTATGTTCAGGCCATCTCACTCGCTTACTGTCGGTAACGCCAAAGTCACTCTGGAAGAGGGCTTGCGCGCGATCGCCGGTGGCGAGACCGAGATTGACCTGAGTGAAGTGGTGGCGGTTGATTCGGCCGCCGTTGCCACCTTGCTTGCATGGCAATGTGCCGCCCTCAATCAAGGGCTGACCCTGCATTTTTCCAGTTTGCCCGCCAATCTGGAAAGCCTGATCGATTTGTACGGCGTGACAGAATTGTTATCGCCTGTGGCTGTGACTGTTGCCACAAGTACACTGCATCATTGAGCTCTACCTTTTCTCTCCTCCTTAGCTTGCCGGGTTTGTCGTTGCTGCCCGGCCCTCGCAGCAAAAATCCAATATAATCAAGGGTTACGCCACCCATCTGGGGCCAGGATGGTTCCAGAGGCAATCGGCAGCAGAATCGTCAACGAATCGTCGACATTGCTGCGGCGTCCCCAATTTAAGAATATTTAGCAAGGCACTATGGCGGCCATTCAAATTACCAACGTCAAGAAGCGTTACCAGTCTTTGCAGGCACTGGGCGGCGTTTCACTGACCATCGAAGAAGGCGAATTCTTCGGTTTGCTGGGCCCTAACGGCGCCGGCAAAACCACCTTGATTTCGATCATCGCCGGCCTCAACCGGCCGGATTCCGGCAACGTCACGATTCATGGCCACGATGTGGTCAGCGACTATCGCGCCGCGCGCCGCAATCTTGGCGTGGTGCCGCAAGAGCTGGTGTTTGATCCGTTCTTCACGGTGCGCGAAACCTTGCGCATGCAGTCAGGTTATTACGGCCTGAAGAATAACGACAAATGGATCGACGAGGTGATGGAAAACCTCGACCTGACCAACAAGGACGACACCAACATGCGCGCGCTGTCGGGCGGCATGAAGCGGCGTGTGCTGGTAGCGCAAGCGCTGGTGCACAAGCCGCCGGTCATCGTGCTGGATGAGCCGACCGCCGGAGTTGACGTCGAGCTGCGCCAGACTTTGTGGCGTTTCATTTCACGCCTGAACCGCGAAGGCCACACGGTGGTCCTGACCACGCATTATCTGGAAGAAGCGCAGGAACAGTGCAACCGCATCGCCATGCTCAAGCTGGGCCAGGTGGTGGCGCTCGACACCACGTCAGCGCTGATCAAGCGGATTGCCGGTTCGCAGCTGCTGATCCAGTTGTCCAGCGGCCGACTGCCGGACGCCTTGCAGCATCTGGTGCTGCATGCAGACGGCGGCAAGTTCGCCTTGCGCGTCAACGAATATGCCGATGTCGAACCGATCCTCGCGTCCTTGCGCCAGGCTGGTGCGGTGATTGAAGACATGCAGCTGCAACAGGCAGACCTGGAGGACGTGTTCCTGCAGATCATGGATAGCAAGGTCAGCGCCAACGGCTTCAATGCCTACGCTGACGAATACAACGCAGGCGGTGTCAAATGATGGTCGGTTTTCAAACGCTGTTTTACAAGGAAGTGCTGCGCTTCTGGAAGGTCGCGACGCAAACCATCGGCGCGCCGATCCTGACGGCGTTGCTGTATCTCCTGATTTTCGGCCACACGCTGAAAGATCACGTCGAAGTTTATCCGGGGGTGCAGTACACCGCGTTCCTGATTCCCGGCCTGGTCATGATGAGCGTGTTGCAAAATGCCTTCGCCAATACCTCGTCATCGTTGACACAGTCGAAAATGACCGGCAATCTGGTGTTTGTCCTGCTGCCGCCGTTGTCGCACTGGGAATTGTATGGCGGTTATGTGCTGGCCTCGGTGGTACGTGGTGTCGCGGTTGGTTTCGGCGTATTCGTGATTACGGCCTGGTTTGGCAATTTGTCTTTTGTAGCGCCATGGTGGATTGTGATTTTTGCTTTCCTCGGTGCCGCGCTGCTGGGCACCATGGGTTTGATCGCCGGCATCTGGGCGGACAAGTTCGATCAGCTGGCGGTGTTCCAGAATTTCCTGATCATGCCGCTGACTTTTCTCGCCGGCGTGTTTTATTCGATTAAGTCATTGCCGCCATTTTGGCAAGCCGTGTCGCATTTGAACCCGTTTTTTTATATGATCGATGGTTTCCGCTACGGCTTCTTCGGCCAGTCGGATATCAATCCGCTGATCAGCCTGGCGGTGATTTGCATCTCGTTGGGGCTGCTGTCCACTCTGGCGGTGCAGATGCTGAAGCGCGGCTACAAGCTGCGCCACTAAATCGGCACAAAGCGCAGGCAATATCATTTCGATTCATTCAGTTTGTTCACATTTGTTCAGTTAGCCGGTAAAAAATTATGTTCCCTACACCCGATCTCGTTAAAAGTTACATCGCCGCCGGCCTCGATTGCTCGCATCTGGAAGTCGAAGGCGACGGCCAGCATTTCAAGGCGGTGATCGTGTCTGCAGCATTTGCCGGCAAGCGCCCGATACAGCGCCATCAGATCGTGTATGCAGCGTTGGGCGACCGTATGCGCGAAGAGATTCATGCGTTGTCGATGAAGACGCTGACACCCGAAGAATTTCAGGAAAATAACTAAGAAGTAGGATGGCAAGTTTTTTGCCCACGAGGAATCTACCGCGTGGCCACCCTGCAAGATGCAACGAATAATTACAGTGAGAAGTAATAATGGATAAATTATTGATACAAGGCGGTAACCGCCTTTCCGGCGAAATCACCATTTCCGGCGCAAAAAATGCGGCGCTGCCAATCCTGTGCGCTGGTTTGCTGAGTTCTGATCAGCTGCATCTGAGCAACGTGCCGAACCTGCACGATGTGTCGACCATATTAAAGCTGCTGCGCCAGATGGGATTGAAGGCGACCCAGGACGGCCATTTCGTGACGTTGCAAGGCGACGCCATCACCAATCTGGAAGCGCCCTACGAAATGGTGAAAACCATGCGCGCATCGATCCTGGTGCTGGGCCCGTTGCTGGCCCGTTTTGGCGAAGCGCGCGTGTCGTTGCCGGGTGGTTGCGGCATCGGTTCGCGTCCGGTCGACCAGCACATCAAAGGCTTGCAAGCGATGGGCGCCGAGATTTCGATCGAAGCCGGCTACATCCATGCCAAGGCCAAGAAACTGAAGGGCACCCGCGTCGTGACCGACATGATCACCGTCACCGGTACCGAAAACCTGTTGATGGCAGCGACCCTGGCTGATGGCGAAACCGTTCTGGAAAACGCTGCGCGCGAACCCGAAGTCACCGACCTGGCTAACCTGCTGGTGGCAATGGGCGCGAAGATCGGCGGCATCGGCACCGATCGCCTGACGATTCAAGGCGTGGACAAGTTGCACGGTGCAGAGCATGCAGTGATTGCGGATCGTATCGAGACCGGCACCTTCCTGTGCGCGGTAGCGGCAACCGGCGGCGACGTCATGTTGAAGAACACCCGCAGCCACATCCTCGATGCCGTGCTCGACAAATTACGTGAAGCGGGCGTGATCCTGACTTCCGGCGAAGACTGGATTCGTGTGCAGATGGCGGCGCGGCCTAAGGCAGTCAGTTTCCGCACTACCGAATACCCGGGTTTCCCGACCGATATGCAAGCACAGTTCATGGCCATGAACAGCATTGCCGAAGGTACCAGCCATGTCACTGAAACGATCTTTGAAAATCGCTTCATGCACGTGCAGGAAATGAACCGCCTCGGCGCTGCTATCGATGTCCAGGGCAACACCGCCATCATCAAAGGCGTCGACAAGCTGGTCGGCGCACCGGTCATGGCGACGGATTTGCGCGCCTCGGCTTCGTTGGTGATTGCCGGCCTGGTGGCGCAGGGCGAAACCCTGATCGAGCGTGTCTATCATCTGGATCGCGGTTACGACCAGATGGAACGCAAGTTGTCGGCGGTCGGTGCGAATATCGAAAGAATCAAATGAGCCAGAAGTTAACCCTGGCCCTGTCCAAGGGCCGCATCTTTGAAGAAACCTTGCCGTTGCTGAAGGCGGCCGGTATCGAGGTCACCGAAGATCCGGAAACCTCGCGCAAGCTGATCCTGCCGACCAATGATCCGCAGGTGAACGTGATTATCGTGCGCGCTTCCGATGTTCCGACCTATGTGCAATACGGCGCGGCCGATTTCGGCGTAGCAGGCAAGGACGTGCTGCTGGAACATGGCGGCGAGGGCTTGTATCAGCCGATCGACCTGGAAATTGCAAAATGCCGCATGTCTGTGGCGGTCTCGGCCGGCTTCGACTACGCCAGCGCGATCCGCCAGGGCGCACGGTTGCGGGTTGCCACCAAATACCTGCTGACCGCGCGCGAACACTTCGCGGCCAAAGGCATGCACGTCGACCTGATCAAATTGTACGGTTCGATGGAACTGGCGCCGCTGGTCGGGCTGAGGCGGTCGAAGCGGGCTGGCCGATGCGATTGTCGACCTGGTCAGCACCGGCGGCACTCTGCGCGCCAATAACCTGGTCGAAGTCGAACACATCATGGATATTTCATCGCGGCTGGTGGTCAACCAGGCGGCCTTGAAACTGAAGCGTGAACGGCTGCAACCGATCCTGGATGCATTCGAAAAAGCTTCGACGAAATAGAATCTGGAACCCGACTGTAAAGCCCGGCTGCGGCTGTGCCGCCACCGGTAAACTGGAAGCAACGGAAGCAACGGAAGCAACATGAGCATAGCAATCAGAAAATTCGATGCGGCAGAGCCGGATTTCCAGGCAAAGCTGACGGCCGTGCTGGCCTTTGAAGCTGGCGAAGATGAAGCCATCGATCAAGCCGCTGCGCGGATCCTGGCCGATGTCAAAGCGCGCGGCGACGCCGCCGTGCTGGAGTACACCAATCGCTTCGACCGCCTCAGCGCGAGCAGCGTGACGGCGCTGGAAATCGGTCAGCAGGAATTGCAGGATGCATTGGCGCAGCTGTCGCCGGAACGCCGCAGCGCCTTGCAAACCGCCGCCGACCGTGTGCGCGCCTACCATGAGCGCCAGAAAGTCGAATGCGGTTCGGATGGCTTCAGCTACACCGAAGCCGATGGCACCGTATTGGGACAAAAAGTCACGCCGCTGGACCGCGTCGGCATCTATGTCCCCGGTGGCAAAGCGGCTTATCCGTCATCGGTGCTGATGAATGCGATTCCGGCCAAGGTCGCCGGTGTACAGGAAATCATCATGGTGGTGCCGACCCCGGACGGCATCAAGAATCCACTGGTGCTGGCGGCTGCAGCCATCGCCGGCGTCGATCGCGTATTCACCATCGGCGGTGCGCAAGCCGTGGCGGCGTTAGCCTACGGCACCGCCAGTATTCCACAAGTCGACAAGATCGTCGGCCCCGGCAACGCCTATGTGGCTGCCGCCAAGCGCCGTGTGTTCGGTACGGTCGGTATCGACATGATCGCCGGACCGTCGGAAATCCTGGTGATCTGCGACGGCTCTACCGATCCCGACTGGATCGCCATGGACCTGTTTTCGCAAGCCGAGCATGACGAATTGGCGCAGTCGATCCTGCTGTGTCCCGACGCCGCCTATATCGCAGCAGTGGAAGCCAGTATCAACCGCCAGCTGGCGCTGATGCCGCGCCACGAAGTGATCCGTACTTCGCTGACCGATCGCGGCGCGCTGATCAAGGTACGCGACTTGGAACAGGCCTGTGAAATCGCCAACCATATCGCCGCCGAGCATCTGGAAATTTCCACCGAGAATCCGCAGCACTGGGCTGACCGGATCCGTCATGCCGGCGCCATGTTCCTTGGCCGTTTTTCATCGGAAGCGCTGGGCGATTACTGCGCCGGACCGAATCACGTGTTGCCGACTTCGCGCACGGCGCGTTTCTCGTCGCCGCTTGGCGTCTACGATTTCCAGAAACGTTCCAGCATGATCAACATCAGCGAGGCCGGCGCCCAGACGCTGGGCAAGGTCGCGGCGGAACTGGCTTACGGCGAAGGGTTGCAGGCGCATGCACGTTCGGCAGAATATCGTTTGAAAGATAATCAGCCATGACAGCGGCTGCGGCGGCGTGGCAGTCATGAGCGACGACTGGATCGATCGCATCTATGGTGAAGACGCGCTGCAAGGTTTGCAGCGCGTTCCGGATGGTTCGGTCGATCTGTTGCTGGCCGATCCGCCCTACGGCCTGGGTAAGGATTACGGCAACGATTCCGATAAGCTCGATACGGCAGCCTATTTGCTCTGGACTGAGGAGTGGATCGACGCCGCGTTGCCGAAACTGAAACCGAACGGCAGCCTTTACATTTTCCTGACCTGGCGATTCTCGCCGGAGATTTTCGTCATGCTGAAGCAGCGCATGATCATGAATAACGAAATCATCTGGGATCGGCGGGTGCCGTCGATGGGTGGCGGCACCCGGCGTTTTTCCTCGGTGCACGACACCATCGGATTTTTTGCGCGCGCCAAAGACTATTATTTCGACCTGGACGCCATCCGGATTCCCTACGACGCAGAAACCAAGAAAGCCCGTTCGCGCTCGATCTTTGTCGGCGCCAAGTGGCTGGAACTGGGTTACAACCCGAAGGACGTCTGGAGCGTCTCGCGCCTGCACCGCGAACATCGCGAGCGGGCCGACCATCCGACCCAGAAGCCGCTGGAAATCGTTGAACGGATGATCAAGGCTTCCTGCCCGCCGGGCGGGATCGTGCTGGATCCCTTCATGGGCAGCGGCACCACTGCGGTGGCGGCACGCCGTTGCGGCCGCCGGTTTGTCGGGTTTGAGCTTAATCCGGAGTATTGTGCCTTGATAGAGCAGCGATTGGCCCAGCTGGACAGCAAGAAGCCCGATGAACAGGCGCTCGCGTAGGGCGGCCACGATGTGCACACCCGGCGAATATAAACAGTATCGGCGTGCGTATTAGATGGAAAACATGAAAATGTCGGTAAAATGGCGATGCAGCTCAAAAGGCCGCATCGATCAAGCTTCACTAGTGACTAGCGGAGAAGCTACAACAATCTAGATCTTAAATCAGATCGTCGAATAATTTAGTACACTTACCTCCACGGCGCCCTTGCGCCACCACATAGTAAATTGGTCTCAAGCTCAACATGTCTACGCCTAGAACTGCATCGATCACGCGCAATACCAATGAAACGCAAATCCGCGTCTCCATCAATCTGGACGGCACCGGCCAGCAAAAGCTGAACACCGGCGTACCGTTCCTGGATCATATGCTGGACCAGATTGCACGGCATGGCCTGATCGACCTGGATATCGAAGCCAATGGCGACCTGCATATCGACGCCCATCACACGGTGGAAGATGTCGGCATTACTCTGGGGCAAGCATTTGCCAAGGCGATCGGCGACAAGAAGGGCATCCGCCGCTACGGCCATGCTTATGTGCCGCTGGATGAGGCGTTGTCACGCGTGGTGATCGATTTTTCCGGCCGGCCCGGACTTGAATTCCACGTACCGTGGAAGCGCGCCATGATAGGCGGCTTCGACGTCGATCTTACCCACGAATTTTTCCAGGGTTTTGTCAATCATGCACTGGTGTCTTTGCATATCGACAACCTGCGCGGCGAAAATGCCCATCATCAATGCGAAACCGTTTTCAAGGCGTTCGGCCGCGCGTTGCGCATGGCTGCAGAGCTGGATCCACGTTCCGCCGGCACCATTCCTTCGACTAAAGGTAGTCTTTAAGCGCAGTTGATCAATCGCTAATTTAATTTAACGAACGTGTCGCTTTAATCCTTTGCTGCCGTAGTCTTGCAGATTTCCGGCGGTGATTCGGCTGGAGCAAAGGCTTATTTACCCGGACTTGAAGCTCGGACTTGAATCTCGGACTTAAATCTCGGACTTGAATCTTTATCATGAACAAAATCGTTGTGGTTGACTATGGCATGGGCAACTTGCGCTCGGTGGCGCAAGCCCTGCGCCAGGTGGCGCCGGAAGCAGAAGTCCTGATTTCCGGCACGATTGCAGATATCCAGGCTGCCGATCGTCTGGTCCTGCCTGGCCAGGGCGCAATGCCTGACTGCATGCGCAGCTTGCGCGAATCCGGATTGCAGGAGGTCTTGCTGGAGGCGGCTCGCAACAAACCGCTTCTGGGCGTTTGTGTCGGCGAGCAAATGTTGTTCGACGTCAGCGAGGAGGGCAATACGCCTGGCCTCGGCTTATTGCCCGGTAAAGTCGTACGCTTCCGGCTGGACGGCCAGTTGCAAGACGACGGCTCGCGTTTCAAGGTACCGCAAATGGGCTGGAATCGCGTGCGCCAGGCGCAGCAGCATCCGCTGTGGAATGGCGTTGCCGACCAGGACTATTTTTATTTCGTGCATAGTTACTATGCGGTGCCAGCCGATGCTGCGCATACCTTCGGCGAAACGGAATACGGGGCGGCGTTTAGCTGCGCGGTCGGCCGTGATAATATTTTTGCGACACAGTTCCATCCGGAGAAAAGCGCCAGTGCAGGTTTGCAGTTGTACAAGAATTTTGTGCAATGGAAACCTTAAGTTTTTCCCAGCGAAACATTTTTTCCGGTAGCAATCCCGATACTCATTCAGATCCGAATTACTTAGATCTTTAATTGACCTAACCTCATACAATTGTAGCCATGCTGCTGATACCTGCCATCGACCTCAAAGACGGTCACTGCGTACGCCTGAAACAAGGCGATATGGACCAAGCCACAGTATTTTCCGACGATCCGGGCGAAATGGCGCGCCACTGGCTGATGCAAGGCGCACGTCGCCTGCATCTGGTCGACCTGAATGGCGCGTTTGCCGGCAAGCCCAAGAACGAACCGGCGGTCAAAGCCATCATCAAGGCAGTGCGCGAATTCGCCGTGCTTAACGGCATCGAAGAAATCCCGGTGCAGCTGGGTGGCGGCATCCGCGACCTCGATACCATCGAACGTTATCTCGACGACGGCTTGAGCTACATCATCATCGGCACTGCGGCAGTCAAGAACCCCGGTTTCCTGCACGATGCCTGCAGCGCGTTCCCGGGCCAGATCATCGTCGGCCTGGACGCCAAGGACGGTAAGGTAGCCACCGATGGCTGGAGCAAGCTCTCCGGTCATGAAGTGATCGACCTGGCCAAGAAATTCGAAGATTACGGTTGCGCATCGATCGTGTATACCGACATCGGCCGCGACGGCATGATGGGCGGCGTCAACATCGAAGCCACCGTCAAGCTGGCGCAAAGCATGGCGATCCCGGTGATCGCTTCCGGCGGCGTCCATAACGTCCACGACGTGGAAGCATTGTGCGCTGTGCAGGAAGAAGGCATTGAAGCGGTGATTTGCGGCCGTTCGATCTATGAAGGCACGCTCGATTTGCGTTCGGCGCAAGAGCGGGCCGACGAATTGACCGATGACATGTTCATCGACGAGGATTTATCGGAGCAGCCCGACGCTGACCAGCCATGACGCTTGCCAAACGCATCATCCCTTGTCTCGATGTGACCAACGGCCGTGTGGTCAAGGGTGTCAATTTCCTTGAGTTGCGCGATGCCGGCGATCCGGTCGAAATCGCCCGCCGTTACGACGAGCAGGGCGCGGACGAACTTACCTTCCTCGACATCACCGCCTCCTCCGATAATCGTGATCTTATATTGCCGATTATCGAAGCGGTTGCATCGCAGGTGTTCATTCCACTGACGGTGGGCGGCGGTGTACGCGCTGTGGAGGACGTGCGTCGTTTGCTGAATGCCGGCGCCGACAAGGTTGGCATCAATACCTCTGCGGTCACCAATCCGCAGCTGGTGGCGGATGCCGCCGCCAAGTACGGATCGCAATGCATCGTGGTCGCCATCGACGCCAAGCAGGTCGCACCGGGCAAGTGGGAAGTGTTCACCCATGGCGGACGCAAGGCCACCGGCCTCGACGCCATTGAGTGGGCGCAAAAGATGGAGCAATTGGGCGCAGGCGAAATTCTGCTGACCAGCATGGACCGCGATGGCACCAAGGTCGGTTTCGATCTGGCCCTGACCAGCAGCGTCTCCAACGCCGTGACGATTCCGGTGATAGCCTCCGGCGGCGTCGGCGGCTTGCAGGACCTGGCCGACGGCATCAAGATCGGCCGCGCCGATGCGGTGCTGGCAGCAAGTATTTTCCATTATGGTCAACACACTGTGCAGGAAGCCAAGCAGTTCATGGCGGCACAGCAGATTCCGATGAGGTTGGCATGAGTAGCGTAAGCTGGTTGAACAAGGTGAGATGGGATGAACACGGCCTGGTACCGGTGATCGCCCAGGAACTCGGGTCGAACGATGTGCTGATGTTCGCCTGGATGAATCGCGACGCCCTGGCGAAGACGGTGGCGCTGGGCGAGGCGGTCTACTGGAGCCGTTCGCGCAAGAAACTGTGGCACAAGGGTGAAGAGTCCGGCCATGTGCAGAAAGTGCACGAAATCCGCCTCGATTGCGATGAAGACGTGGTGTTGCTGAAAGTGACCCAGGCCGGCGACATTGCCTGTCATACTGGCCGCCATTCCTGCTTCTTCCAGAAGCTCGAGAGCGACAGCAATACCTGGGAAGCGGTCGAGCCGGTATTGAAAGAGCCGGACGATATTTACAAGTAAATTTTTTTTAAAATAAGCGGATCTGAAGCAATCATGAGTGAAACCCTACAGCGCCTGGCTGCGGTCATCGAATCGCGCAAACCGGCAAACGGCGGCGATCCGGAAACCTCCTACGTCGCGCGCCTTTTCGCCAAGGGTGACGATGCGATTTTGAAAAAGATCGGCGAGGAAGCTACCGAAACCGTGATGGCGGCCAAGGATGCACGGGTAGACGGCGACGTTTCCCACGTGTTGTACGAGTGCGCCGATTTGTGGTTTCACTCGATGATCATGCTGGCTCAGTTCAACCTGACGCCACAAGACGTGCTGCAGGAACTGGCGCGGCGCGAAGGCTTGTCCGGCATCGAAGAGAAAGCCAACCGCAAGCTGACGGCGCGCGAACAGCAGGAAACCGATCAGCGCAAGATCTGAGCCGATCGAAAGTCATTCATTAGTCTTTCAAGAACCGTTTAAAACCCGGAGATAATTTGGAAAATTGTATTTTTTGCAAAATTGCAGCCAAGCAGATTCCCTCGAAAGCGATCTACGAAGACGATGACCTGATCGCCTTTCATGACATTAATCCGGCCGCGCCTGTCCATTTCCTGATCGTACCCAAGCAGCATATTCCGACTCTCGCCGATTGCACTGAGGCGCACGCCGCTTTGTTGGGTAAAATGGCGTTGTTGGCGCCGCGGCTTGCGCAAGAACAAGGCTGTGGTTACCAGTTGAGCGAGCAGGGCGAAGCCACCGGTGGTTACAAGACGATATTCAACGTCGGGCCGGACGGCGGCCAAGAGGTGTACCATTTGCATATGCACGTCATTGGCGGACCAAAGCCATGGCGTGGCCAGCGCTGAACCAGCTGAATCGGGTTCAGTGGCAGATGCGCTGCAGACGGTTTTAACGATTTAACGGTTAATTTGACTTAGCAGGATCGGGCGATTGTCCGACAAGGAGAAAAAAATGGGTTCGTTCAGCATTTGGCACTGGTTGATCGTGCTGGTTATCGTCATGTTGGTGTTTGGTACCAAAAAAATCGGCAACATGGGTTCCGACCTGGGCAAGGCAGTCAAAGGCTTCAAGGACGGCGTCAAGGGTGAAGAAGAAAAACAAGCCGCCGACAAAGAGGCGATTGACGTTGCAACCAAAGAAAAGGACAAGTCCGGCAACTGATCCATTGTGGCCGGCGCTAGTCTTAAGCCTTAAGCCGGCCTGAATGATGTTTGCCGCTCCTTCCCATGATCGATATTGGCCTTACTAAACTTGCTCTGATTGGCGTCGTTGCACTGGTTGTTATCGGGCCGGAAAAATTGCCGACCGTGGCCCGCATGGCGGGCTCTCTGTTCGGCCGTGCGCAACGCTATATCAATGAAGTCAAATCGGAAGTCAGTCGCGAGATTGAGCTGGAAGAATTGCGCAAGATGCAGCAAGAGGTGCAGGAAGCTGCCAGCGATATCGAGCAAAGCATCTCCCGCAGCGTCTCGGATACCAGGCAGTCGCTGCAATCGGCCTGGGACGATAACGGCAGCGTCAGTACGGCGGACAGCTTCAGTGTTGAGCAGTTGGCCGTCAAGGCCAAGAGTTTTCGCAAGAAAAAACTGGCGCGTACCAGCGCCATTCCCGCCTGGTACAAACAACAAAGCGGCCAGAAGGCGCGTGTCTTGTCCGGCGCCGCACGTGTTGCGAAATATCGCCCGGCCAGCCAAAACAAGGCTTCCGGTTCATTTTTTTCATGATTTCATGCGCAGCCTCGCAACATTTTTTACTTTGGGCTGCAGCTTGAAATCCGCAAATTCGCTTGTTTGCAATACACCGTGCTCCCATGACTGAAGAACAGAAAACCAGCGGTTCCGAGAAAACCAGCGGCGTCGAAGAGACGTTCATTTCGCACCTGGTGGAATTGCGCAATCGCATCATGAAGGCGTCGATTGCGGTGATCGTGGTGTTCCTGTGCCTGATGCCTTGGGCTGCCCATATCTACGATTTGCTGGCGGCGCCGATGCTGGCGGCTTTGCCTGTGGGCAGCAAGATGATTGCTACCGGCGTCATCACGCCGTTCCTTATCCCGGTCAAGGTAACTTTGCTGCTGGCTTTTGTGATTGCTCTGCCGTGGGTGCTGTACCAGCTGTGGGCGTTTATCGCGCCGGGCTTGTATACCCACGAAAAGAAGCTGATCGCGCCGCTGGTGATTTCATCGTCGGCATTGTTTATCACCGGTGTCGCGTTTTGTTATTACCTGGTATTTGGAGTGATCTTCCACTTCATCAACAATTTCGCGCCGAAATCGGTCTCGGTAGCACCTGATATCGATAGTTATTTCGACTTTGTGATGACCATGTTTATCGCCTTCGGCATGACTTTTGAAGTGCCGATCGTGGTCATCGTGTTGGTGCGGATGGGCCTGGTCTCAGTGGAAAAGCTGAAGTCGATCCGTCCTTACATCATTGTCGGAGCCTTCGTGGTGGCGGCAGTTGTGACACCGCCGGACATCATGAGCCAGCTACTGCTGGCCGTGCCGTTATGCCTGTTGTTCGAGATCGGCTTGCTGGTAGCGCCGATGTTCGTCAAGGCGACGCAGGCGCCGGCTGATTCCGAAGAGACTATCTGAATTCACGGAGTGGCCTCCCGGCCGCTCCGGCTTTTTCGTCGACCTATTCGGCGATCGGGGTTTTGATCTGCCGCAACCAGTTTACCAGCGGGTAGGCGTCTTTAAAGCCCGCCACCAGTTCTTTTTCCAGCGCATCCGACAACATCTTCTTCAACGGCTGTTCTTTCCAGACGATGAAGTTCTTCAGTTTGATATATTCAATGTGCGGTGAGTCTGCGTCAAAACCTTTAGGTGGGCGCGTCAATTGCCCCTCGGTTTGCAAGTCGCCGTAAGTTTCCTTCAATTTCTTGTTTTTCAGCAGTTTGCCAAAACCGCTTGCATCGGCAATCACTTGCATGCGGATCGCCCGCAAGCGATCTGCCGGCGGCATGTATTCCCCGCCGGCGATGAGCAGGGTGCCGCCGGCATCGATATGGAAGTAATAAGCCGGGCCGCCGCCTTGGCTTGGTTTCTTCAGGCCACTGGCAGTGATGGATGCCGAGAAGTAGGTTTTATATGGGCTCTTGTCGTGCGAGAAGCGCATGTCGCGGTTAATCCGGAATAGCGCCTTCTTTGGATTGCAACCGGCAATCGCCGGATCGAATTTGCTGATCTGGGCGATCAGGCGCACTACCAGTTCCAGGAATTCCGCCCGCAAAATATCGTAGCGCGGCTTGTTCATGACGAACCAGGCCCGGTTGTTGTTATCCGATAGTTCGGCGAGGTACTGCGTCAGATCACGTACGTGCATTACGGGTTTCCTTTGTGCGCTTATGCAATTGGGTGTGGACCGGATCGCGCATTCATTCCTCAACCTTCTTCATCGGCGGCCGCTTGCCGACAACGGCTTCCACCGTGGTTTCCTGCGCCTTGCGCAATACCGTCAATTTTGTTTTGCTGCCAGGCTGCAGTTGGGCAATCAGATTGGTCATGTCGTTGCTGTCGGTGATCGCCTTGCCGTCGATCGCCACCAGGATATCGCCCGGTTTCAAGCCCGCCTTGTCGCCCGGACCATTCTTGATCACGCCGGCGATGATGGCGCCGGTGCTTCTGTTCAAGCCGAAGCTTTCAGCCAGTTCCGGTGTGATGTCCTGCGGTTCGACGCCAATGAAGCCGCGCACCATGTGGCCGGTGTTGATAATCGATTCCATGACGGTTTTTGCGGTAGTCATCGGGACTGCAAAACCGATCCCGAGCGAGCCGCCGGTACGTGAATAGATGGCGGTATTGATGCCGATCAGGTTGCCGTTGGTATCAATCAAGGCGCCGCCGGAATTGCCCGGGTTGATCGCGGCGTCGGTCTGGATGAAATTTTCAAACTGATTGATGCCCAGGTGGCTTCTGCCCAGCGCCGAAATAATCCCCATGGTAACCGTCTGGCCGACGCCGAACGGGTTGCCGATCGCCAGCACGACGTCGCCGACGCTGGCCTGGTCGGCACGGCCCAGCGTGACCGCAGGCAAGTTGGGCAAATCGATCTTGATCACGGCCAGGTCGGTTTCCGGATCGGTGCCCACCACTTTGGCGCTGGCGGTGCGGCCATCGGCCAGTGCCACTTCGATTTCATCGGCGGCTTCTACCACATGGTTATTGGTCAGGATATATCCCTGCGAACTGACAATGACGCCCGAGCCAAGGCTGGACTGCTTCTCGTCCGCATCGTCGCCGCGATCGCCGAAGAACTTCCGGAGCAGCGGATCTTCCATCACTTCCGGGCTGACCGGCTTGGCGTCCTTGCTGGTGAAAACATTGACTACCGAGGGCATCGCCCGCTGTGCGGCCACGCGATAAGAGCCCGGCGCCACCGTCCCCGGCGCAGCTTCCTGCAACGGCACCTTGGAAGTGGCGATGTGCACGGGCGAGCTAGCCAGGCCGCCGTTTATCCATTCAGGCTTCAAGGTCGTTACAATGAACCAGATTGCCAAACCGACGGTGATGGTTTGCGCAAATAACAGCCAGAAGCGTCGCATAGTGAATTCTTAGGTTAAATAAAAATCGGAAATCGGGGTAAAGAATCGTGAGGCAAAAGCCATGAATCAGAAATCGGTAAATCGCGATGAACTCGCAAAATATCTTGCCGAAGCATTAAATATTACACAGTTCCGTGATTATTGCCCAAATGGCTTGCAGGTGGAAGGACGGGCTGAAATTAGGCGCGTGGTGAGCGGCGTTACCGCCAGCTATGCTTTACTGGAAGCCGCCGTCGCCGACGGTGCAGACGCGATCCTGGTGCATCACGGGTATTTCTGGCGTGGCGAGGATGCGCGCGTCATTGGCCCCAAGCACAAACGCCTGAAAATGCTGTTGACGCATGACATCAATTTGTTTGCCTATCATTTGCCGCTCGATGCCCACCCGGATTTCGGCAACAACGTGCAATTGGCGCAGCAATTGGATCTGCTGCCGAACGGCCGCTTCGGCGACGATAACCTGGGCTGGCTGGGAAGCGTGAGCGATCCGCTGGTCCGGACCGTGGGTGACCTGGCAAACCTGATCGAGCGCCGCCTGCATCGCACGCCGGTCCTGATCGGCGACCGGTCGCAGCCACTGGGGCAGGTTGCCTGGTGCACCGGCGCCGCACAGAATTTCCTGGGCGATGCAATTGCCGCCGGAGCGGGTGTATATATCAGCGGCGAGATTTCCGAGCCGACCGTGCATCTGGCGCGTGAAACCGGCGTGGCTTACCTGGCCGCCGGCCATCACGCCACCGAACGCTATGGAGTGCAAGCCCTGGGGCGCCATCTGGCAGAGCGTTTCGGCCTGGAGCATCAATTCATCGATATCGACAATCCGGTGTAATCATGAGCAAAACAGTCGAAGCAGTGCGTATCGACAAATGGCTGTGGGCGGCGCGGTTTTTCAAAACCCGTACGTTGGCGAGCGATGCCGTCGATAACGGCAAGGTCCGGTTGAACGATGAGCGGACCAAGCCTGCCCACAACCTCAAAATCGGCGATATCCTGGCGATTGACAATGGCGCCAGCGTTTGGGAGGTGACAGTACTGCTCCTGAGCGATACCCGCAGCTCGGCGGCGATTGCGCAGACGCTTTATCGGGAAACCGAACAAAGCGTGGTGAAGCGCGCGACGCTGGCGGAAGACAGAAGATTTTTCCGCGAACCGACCATGCAGATCAAAGGACGGCCAACCAAGCGCGATCGCCGTCTGCTGGACAAGACACAATCCTAGCAAAACATTATTTGATGGTATTTTGACATCGCATCTCTACAATTTTCGGGCTAGCTTGGAGCAGCCCGGAACGTTTGCAACTACCAACCTCTCCAGTGGGGCTGCCTAAACGGGAGCCCGCTGCGTTTCGAGGGAGTTCTCGGTAGAACGGCCCCTCTAAGACGCTGTTTGACATTTCGATTCTGGTGCATAATAGTACGAGCGTTCGCATTCTTGCTGAAGACGGTCTTCAAGCAAGTAGACGCCGATTTTGTCCGGACTAATTATCCAGACTTATTTGCCAGACTCAACCAGACAGAGGTAGGACTATCGTGGCACATACTGACATGCCGCCGAAATTCATGCGTAAAGGCGAAATGACGCGCGCAGCGATTCTCGACGTCGCCATCACGCTGGCGAGCCGCGACGGCCTTGAAGGTCTGACGATCGGCTTGCTGGCCGAAAAAATGAACATGAGCAAGTCCGGCGTGTTTGCCCATTTCGGTTCTCGTGAAGACCTGCAGATCGAAGTGGTGAAGCTGTACCACCGCCAGTTCGAGCAGGAAGTATTCTATCCGAGTATCAAGGAAGCACGTGGCTTGCCGCGCCTGGAAGCCATGTTTGGACGCTGGATCCGGCAGGTGACGATTGAAATCGCCTCCGGTTGCATCTATATCAGCGGCGCGGTCGAATACGACGATCGTCCCGGTGAAATCCGCGAACAACTGGTCACCATGGTGCGCACCTGGCAGGAAGCCCTGCATCGTTGCACCTTGCAGGCAATCGAAGCAGGCCATCTGCGTGCCGATACCGACGCCGACCAGCTGGTCTATGAAATGTACGGCCTGATCCTGGGTTTGCATCACGACGCACGTTTCCTGAAAAAGGCCGGCAGCGTGGAGCGCGCTCAAAAGGGCTTTGATCGCCTGATCGATAGCTACCGCGATCCGGCATCGCTCCCGGCTTCGGCTGCAAAGAAATCCTCACAAACGAATCAAAAAATCGCTGCCAAAACGTCAGCTAGATCAATCCAGTAAGCACATTCATCAGGAGAACACCATGGGTCAATACGTCGCGCCGCTGCGGGATATGCAATTCGTCATGCACGAGTTGCTGCATGTAGAAGATGAACTGAAACAATTGCCAAAGCATGCCGATATCGACGCCGATATCATCAACCAGGTGTTGGAAGAGGGCGGCAAGTTCACTTCTGAAGTCCTGTTCCCGTTGAACCACTCCGGCGATCGCGAAGGCTGTCATCACGACAAGGCCACGCATACCGTGACCACGCCTAAAGGCTTCAAGGAAGCCTACAAGCAATACGTTGAAGCCGGCTGGCCTTCATTGTCATGCGATCCGGAATTCGGCGGCCAGGGCTTGCCGCTGGTGATGAACAATTCATTCTACGAAATGATGAATTCGTCGAACCAGGCCTGGACCATGTACCCGGGCTTGTCGCACGGCGCTTACGAATGCCTGCACGCACACGGTACGCCAGAACAGCAAGCGCTGTACCTGCCTAAGCTGGTTTCCGGTGAATGGACCGGTACCATGTGCCTGACGGAAGCCCATTGCGGTACCGATCTCGGCATGCTGCGCTCGAAAGCCGAGCCGCAAGACGACGGCTCCTACAAGATCACCGGTAGCAAGATCTTCATCTCGGCCGGCGAACACGACATGTCGGCCAATATCTTGCATCTGGTGCTGGCACGTTTGCCAGGCGCGCCTGAAGGCTCGAAAGGCATTTCCCTGTTCCTGGTACCGAAATTCCTGCCGAATGCTGACGGTTCGCTCGGCGCACGCAATCCGATCACCTGCGGTGCGATCGAAGAAAAAATGGGTATCCACGGTAATTCGACCTGCCAGATGAATCTGGACGGCGCCACCGGCTGGATCATCGGCGGCGCACACAAGGGCTTGAACGCGATGTTCGTGTTCATGAACGCGGCACGTCTCGGCGTTGGCATGCAAGGTCTTGGTTTGACTGAAGTCGCCTATCAAAACGCGTTGGTGTATGCCAAAGACCGCATCCAGATGCGTAGCCTGTCGGGCATCAAGGCGCCGGACAAGCCAGCCGACCCGATCATCGTTCATCCTGATGTACGCCGCATGCTGTTGACCGCAAAAGCGTATGCTGAAGGCGCACGCGCATTCTGTTCGTACGTCGCGCTGCAGCTGGACAAGGAATTGAATCACCCGGACGAAGCGGTGCGCAAGGATGCGGCCGATGAAGTTGCCTTGTTGACGCCGGTGGTCAAGGCTTTCATCACTGACAACGCCTGGACTGCCACTTCGGAGTGCATGCAGGTATACGGCGGCCACGGTTTCATCGCCGAATGGGGCATGGAGCAATATGTGCGCGATGCCCGTATCAACATGATTTACGAAGGCACCAACACTATCCAGTCGCTGGATTTGCTGGGTCGTAAGGTGTTGATGGATAACGGCGCCAAGCTGAAGAAATTCGGCGCCAAGGTGCAGGCGTTCATCGAAGAGAACGGCGCCGACGAAGCCATGTCGGAATTCATCACGCCATTGGCTGATCTTGGCGACAAGGTCAGCAAGCTGACCATGGAAATCGGCATGAAGGCTTTCCAGAATCCTGACGAAGCTGGCGCCGCGGCGGTTCCTTACCTGCGCGTAGTCGGCCATCTGGTCTATGCCTATTTCTTTGCGCAAATGGCAAAGATTGCACTCGCCAAGCAAGACTCAGGCGACAAGTTCTACGTTTCCAAGCTGGCGACTGCACGTTTCTATTTCGCCCGCCTGCTGCCGGAAACTGCAATGCTGATTCGTCAGGCGCGTTCCGGTTCGGCCAGCTTGATGGCATTGGATGCGGATTTGTTCTAATCTAATTTAGCCGTAGGGTGGGCATGCGTTGAGACTGAGTTGACCATGCCCACGCCCCCAACAGACTGACCAAGGAGATACAAGTGTCCAATTTCATCGTTAAAAAAGTCGCCGTTCTCGGCGCCGGCGTGATGGGTGCGCAAATTGCCGCCCACTGCCTGAACGCCAAAGTGCCGGTAGTGTTGTTCGATCTGCCAGCCAAGGAAGGTCCGAAGTACGGCATCGTCCTGCGTGCTATCGAAAACCTGAAGAAGCTCAGCCCTGCACCGCTGGGCAACAAGGATGATGCAGCGCTGATCGAAGTCGCCAACTACGAAGACAACCTGGATGTACTCGCCGGTTGCGACCTGATCATCGAAGCGATCGCCGAACGCATGGACTGGAAGCATGACCTGTACAAGAAAGTCGCGCCGCATATTGCGCCAAACGCGATCTTCGCCTCCAACACTTCCGGCCTCTCGATCACCGCTTTGTCGGAAGGTTTCGACGCTGAATTGAAAGCCCGCTTCTGCGGCGTTCACTTCTTCAACCCGCCGCGCTACATGCATCTGGTGGAACTGATCCCGACCGCGAGCACCAAGCCAGAGATCCTCGATCAACTGGAAGGCTTCCTGGCGACAACGCTGGGCAAAGGCGTTGTCCGCGCCAAAGATACACCTAACTTCATCGCTAACCGCGTGGGCGTGTTCGGCATTTTGTCGACAGCGCACCAGGCTGAAAAATTCAGCCTGTCAGTCGATGTCGTCGACGACCTGACCGGCGCCAAGCTGGGGCGCGCCAAGTCGGGTACTTTCCGTACCGCCGACGTGGTTGGCCTGGATACCATGGGCCATGTAATCAAGACCATGCAGGACACACTGAAGGATGATCCTTTCTACAGCGTGTACGCGACACCGCCGCTGCTGGCCAAGCTGATCGAGCAAGGCGCGCTGGGTCAAAAAACCGGCGCCGGCTTCTACAAGAAAGTTGGCAAGGACATCCTACGCATCGATGCAGCCAAGGGCGAATACGTTACCGGCGGCGGCAAGGCCGACGAGCTGGTGGCGCGCATCCTGAAAGACAAGGATCCGGTCAAGCGCATGAAGACTCTGCGTGAATCGACCAATCCGCAAGCGCAATTCCTGTGGTCGATCTTCCGTGACGGTTTCCACTACATCGCAGTCCATATGGAATCGATTGCTGACAATGCGCGCGACATCGATTTCGCCATGCGCTGGGGCTTCGGCTGGAGCGTAGGCCCGTTCGAGATCTGGCAAAGCGCCGACTGGAAACAGGTCGCCGGCTGGGTCAAGGAAGATATCGATGCCGGCAAGGCACTGTGCAATGCACCGCTGCCAGCCTGGGTATTCGATGGCCGCACCGGCGTGCACGCTGCCGACGGCTCCTACTCGCCAGCGAAGAAGGCCAACGTTGCCCGTTCCACTTTGCCGGTCTACGAGCGCCAGGTATTCCGCGCACCGTTGCTGGGTGAAGGCGTGGCTGACGGCAAGACTGCAGGCACCACGGTATTCGAGGATGACTCGGTACGTGCATGGCATCAAAACGACGACGTGCTGGTCCTGTCGTTCAAGACCAAGATGCACGTCATCGGACCTGGCGTCATCGCCGGTTTGAACAAGGCGGTTGCCGAAGCAGAACAGAATTACAAGGGCCTGGTGCTGTGGCACGCAGATGCAGCTGAAGGCGGCGCATTCTCTGCCGGCGCCGACCTGCAATCGATGCTGCCGTTGTTCATGTCGGGCGGCGCCAAGGCGATCGAGCCGATGGTGGCTGAGTTGCAGCAAGCGTTCATGGGCCTCAAGTATGCGAGCGTGCCGGTGGTTGCTGCAGTGGCCGGTCTGGCGTTGGGCGGCGGTTGCGAATTGGCGCTGCACACAGCTAAACGTGTCGCATCGATCGAATCGTATATCGGCCTGGTGGAAGTTGGCGTGGGCTTGATCCCTGCCGGCGGCGGTTTGAAGGAAGCGGCAGTACGTGCAGCCAACGACGCCAAGGGCAACGATATCCTGCAATTCCTGAAGACTTCTTTCATGAATGCAGCGACTGCCAATGTGTCGAAATCGGCCTTGCAAGCGCAGAGCATGGGCTATCTGAAAGCTACCGACGTGATCGTATTCAATGCATACGAATTGCTGCACGTGGCGAAGGTCGAAGCGCGCGCCATGTTCGACGCCGGCTATCGTCCACCGCTGAAGGCGCAGATCCCGGTCGTAGGCCGCGACGGCATCGCCACCATCCTGGCGCAGCTGGTCAATATGCGCGACGGCGGTTTCATCTCCGCGCATGACTACAAACTGGGCCACATGATTGCCAACATCGTTTGCGGCGGCGAAGTCAACGAAGGCAGCATCGTGAATGAACAATGGTTGCTGGACCTGGAGCGCAAAGCGTTCGTCGAACTGCTGAACAACCCTAAGACGCAAGAGCGGATCATGGGCATGATGCAGACCGGTAAACCAGTGCGCAACTAAGCTAGCAATTTGCGGGACAGAGTTTTCAAGCCACCGAAGCGTGG
>Ga0207048_10125_pt1 | contig 24239 bp, 22 predicted proteins | sample Alteio_BWMinCont_65_FD_153301 | JGI IMG/M metagenome (GOLD analysis project Ga0207048, IMG submission 153301) | Enriched cells from forest soil in Barre Woods Harvard Forest LTER site, Petersham, Massachusetts, United States -... | ecosystem: Environmental > Terrestrial > Soil > Temperate forest >...
TTTCCTCATAGTGAAAGATACTAGCTCCAGTAGACACTTCTCGATTCGATGAGCTTATGGGGTTACACTCGTAAGAGAGCACGATCAAGAGGAAAGGCTGAAGCTGATATAAAAAATCGCTTCAGCCTTTTTATTGGGTAAATTAGTCTTCCACTATTTCAGGCACAATTTCTTCGCTAAACAGGTTCCCACTTTCTCCTCCAGAAATGAATTGATTCTCCTCGTCTGAAGATACGGGGGGTGGAATAGGCTTGCAGATCGTCAGTGGATATTTTCCAATGAGCGGTACATTAAGGTTAAGTAAATCTGTTTTCCTAGCTCTTTTTCCACATCCGTCATAGGTATGTAGAGCGTTTGCTTGATAATGAATCGCAGTTGCTAGATGGATGGAATCTGGAACTGCAATCTCCATTTCATGAGATTTGTAATGATTGCGAATCTCGCGGGCTTTTTCAGCAACCCGACGTGAAACGCTCATTACCTCCACATTTGATCGCTTGAGAATCTCTTGGAATAACGTTTCCTGGTCGGCGGTAAGGCGACATGAAAGTACTTCGATAAGGGTAATTGAAGGCGTAAAAATAGATACATCCCCATTATCGACCAGAGTTTCAAGTGCCTTCAGATTCGATAAATCCTCCTCTGTTCTGCCACTTGCGGTTAGTAGTGAAATGAAGACACACGAATCCCAGCAATATTTTCTACCAGCGGGCATTTCTGAACTCCCGGATGAAGTCTTCCGGGCTGAGTTCACCCGTAGCGTTTGGTGCAATTCCGTGCAAATCGGAAAGTTTTGGTAACTTATCATCTGACGGCAACGGGTAAATATCGGTTACATCCATTTCGTGCGGAAAGGGAGCATCTTTTCTGTAGTGAGCAGTACCCTCGACCATTACACGGCTCCCCACACTGGCGATAATTTCACCCCTCAGGCGAACTGGAGCCTTACAAAGAATTCTCTTAGGACCTATCATCGGATAAATATGGAATTGGTTTCGATTGTGGATATTAAGCTGTTCAAGTCTTCCACAAATTTCGTCGCGCTCCGATTGCTCACTTATTCTGAGAAGGTCGAGATTTCTACTGAATCCATGATCTATACGCACCTCTTTTTCATTATCCCTGAAAACCTTGACGGATTTAACGCCTTTGCTAACGGGTGCGGTAAGAGCTTTAAAGCTATCGAGAACGTCTGGATCAATGTTCCTTGCATACCTATGGTTGCTTTTTACCATCCGTAGGGAACTGGTAAATCTACGCGCTATCCTGCTTGGAGTGGCCTTGTGAATGCTGGTCTTTGGTGCAATAGCAACAGTTACCCTGTAAGGGCTAGCATAGCTTAATGCTGCAACCCTATATGACACGGAATTAGGATCATCAGTTACTTCTTGCTGTGTACGACGCAAAGCAACACTAAGTGCATGTAATTCTGCAATAAAATCATTTAGACGTAGAACCCCAGACTCTTCATCCTTACCTTCAAGTTCGATAGTGATACGCTCTTCGTCCATCTATAGCACCTGCGGGAACCATAGACGGAAAAAGGTAATATGCGCAATTGCATATCAGTCACCTTGTTCTGAAGGGATAATTGCCTTGCAAAAATACGAGGGACAGTAAAGATTGTTTAAATTTCATCACTCAACGCTCCTTGATGAGATTGTTGCTTACAAGCTCTATTTGGATGGCTCTTCTTTTATCTCTCGCAAGAGAGATAATGGCAAGCAATTATTTTCTAAAGAACCATTTTTAGGAGTGGTTTGTCAGCGTGCCCTAGGATATTTAAGCCTTCAGGAGCCTCTTCATCCAGCGCTGTGCGGGTCGCTCAACCCAATGCAGGGTGATGAGGGCGAGCAGCACAATGAGCAGATAGCTGATCCAGGGATCGAAGCGCATTAGACCAGTAATTTGCAGCACACCGCTCTTGTGGACGATGTTCCAGAAGTTGAAATGGAGCAGATACATGCAGTAGCTCGCCTCGCCGATGAGGACAAAGCCGCGAAAGCTGAAGACGCGCGCGAGCCAGTTGTTCCCGGCAAGACCGAGGACGATTGGGGCAAAGAGCGGCAGCAACAACCCGTCATGAAGCATGGGATAAGGCAGGGAATCAGCATACTGGAGCACTATGTAGAGCGCGGCCAGGCCAGCCAGCCCAACCCATGCGCGCCAGCGTGCTGCGCGAGGCAGAACAGCATCTACGGCGGCCAGCACCACTCCAAACAGAAAGGTGGAGAGATGCGGCAACGGGGTGAACTTGAGTGTTCGAATCCATATTCCGCTGGTGTAACGGTCTGGATGAGGATTGCCATCTGGCGAAAAGATTGTGTAGAGCAGTCCGGCTAAAGAGGCTGTTATCCAAAGAATGGTTAGGAGGCCAATTAGTTTGGGAAGGCTTTTTGGACGACGCCAGCGGGAGATCCAGGGGAAAAGCAGGTAGAAGAAAGCCTCGGCAGAGATTGTCCAGGCCGGGGTATTCCAAAAGGTAGCCAGTGCGGGAACCCAACCCTGAACAAGCAGAGGTGTTAGCACCACGCCAGTCCAGAACATGAAATGGGAATGAGCACCGTACTCCTCCCATAGCATTCCCAGGCTCAATATCAGGCTGAGCAGGTAGACAGGGTAGAGACGGGAGAGACGCGCCTTCCAGAAGCGGGGTGCATCAACCTCTCCGCGCTGGCCACGCTCAGAGTAGTTATAGGCGAGTATATAGCCGGAGAGAAGGATGAAAAAGCTGACCGAAATATAGCCGGAGTTGATGACTGGAGCCAAGGGCCCGAACCACTTGGGATTTGAGAAGTGGAAGAAAACGATGTTGAGAGCGGCAAAACAGCGCAGGCCAGTGAGGGCATTGAGTCGTCGCGGCGACGCAGACGGGGATGGGGCCACAGTCTGAACGGGTTCGATCGGCGTGCTGATGTGTCTACCCTTTTTGTGAACCCACCTTTTGCACAAAAGCGCGCAACATTGGGGGCACCCGGAGCGGATGGCTGCAGCAATTATGCGGTTACGAGAGATCCTACCTTTTCGCCCATAACCACGCGCTTGATGTTGCCGGGATTGTTCATGTTGAAGATGATCATGGGCAGATTGTTGTCCTTACACAGACTGACGGCGGTCAGGTCCATTACGCGCAGGCCCAGACGGAGAATCTCCATGTAGGTTATCTGCTCAAACTTGACGGCATCTTTGACGAGGACCGGGTCGGCATCATAGATGCCTTCCACCTTGGTGCCTTTGAGCAGCACGTCAGCCTGGATCTCCATTGCGCGGAGCGAGGCGGCGGTGTCTGTAGAGAAGTATGGATTGCCAGTGCCTCCGGCGAGGATGATGATGCGGCCTTTTTCCAGATGACGAACAGCACGTCGGCGGATGTAAGGTTCGGCCACCTGGTTCATCTCAATGGCGGTAAGGACGCGGCATCGTGAGCCGCGTTTTTCGAGAGCATCCTGCAAGGCAAGAGCATTGATAACAGTGGAGATCATTCCCATGTGGTCGGCGGTGACGCGTTCCATTTCGCGAGCTTGTTCAGCCACGCCGCGAAAGAAATTGCCTCCCCCTACAACAATGGCAATCTCGACTCCTAAAGCGTGAACTTCAGCAAGCTCTGCCGTGATTTCGCTGACTTTTTGCTTGTCGAGACCGAAGCCCTTACCTGCGGCCAGGGCCTCGCCTGAAAGCTTGAGAACTATGCGTTTGTACATGCATTAGCAGTATCGCATACGGATTGAGAGGCGAGAAAACCAGATTCCTTTATTCGCCCAGTTCGGCGCGGATGGCATTGGCGATGGCTTCGGAATGATGGCGCATGGCTGCTTCTGACTCCGCTTCAATCATCACCCTTGCCAGCGGCTCAGTGCCGGAGTAGCGGATGACTACACGGCCTGTTTCAGATAACTCCGTTTCTGCAGCGCGAATAGCCGCAAAGACTTCAGGTATGGATTCGAGCGGCAGCTTTTCGCGGACACGAACGTTGACAATGACCTGCGGATAGACTTTGAGGTCAGCGCAGAGTTCGTGGATGGGCTTGCCGGTGCGCGCTACCAGGTCGAGGATGACAAGCGCGGTAAGCAGGCCATCGCCCGTGGTGGCCAAATGCGGCAACAGGATGTGGCCAGATTGTTCGCCGCCTAAGGCTGCGTTGTGTTGCTGCATCTGCTCAAGGACATACTTGTCCCCGACCGGCGCGCGTAACATACGGATGCCAGTGCGCTTGAGAGCGGCTTCGAGGCCCATATTTGACATGGTGGTGGCCACTACGAGCGAATCGGTGAGCAGTCCCCGTTCGGCCAGGTCTCTGGAGGCCATCAGTAGAATTCCATCTCCATTGACTACGTTGCCGTTAGCGTCGGCGAGCAGGCAGCGGTCGGCGTCGCCGTCAAAGGTTATTCCAATGCTGGCGGACTGGGCCTTGGTCTCCGCGGCTACTACCTTTGGATGCAGCGCTCCGCAGTTCTCGTTGATGTTACGGCCGGTGGGTGCGGCGTGGGTGAAGACAACTTCGCCACCGAGAGGCGCGAAAAGTTTTTGTGCAAGCTGCCAGGCGGCTCCGTTGGCACAATCTACAACAATTTTCTGACCTTCAAGGTTGAGGCCGGGGGCCGCCTTGTGCAGGAAGGCTAGATAGTCTTCGGCGAAGGACGGGTTGACTGCCGGAGCGGTGAGGGCTTTGGGGTCAGGCGCAGTGGCCGTCGATTTGTAGTGAAAGATTTCTTGTTCCATCGCAAGCTCAACTTTGTCAAGGAGCTTGTAGCCGTCTGAGCCGAAGATCTTGATGCCGTTATCCTGCCAGGGATTGTGTGACGCAGAAATAACGACTCCGGCGGCGAAACCGTGCGTGCGTGCGAGGTAAGCGATGGCGGGCGTGGTGACGACTCCAGCAGACTCAACGGCTGCGCCCGCAGCGACAAGACCAGCGGTCAGAGTAGCGGCAATCCAGGGGCCGGATTCGCGGGTGTCCATGCCGAGAACCACGCGTGGCGAGGAGCTACTTGCGCCGAGGGTGTGGCCGAGAGCCAGGCCGATAGCATAAATGGTGGGTACGTCTAGAGGGTCAATGCCTGCAACGGCGCGGATGCCGTCGGTTCCAAAGAGGGTTCTCATTCTTGATTTGCTTCCTTTTTGCGCGGCGTTTTTGCGCCGGGTCTTTGTGGTTGTACAGCTTTGAATCCTGCTGCATTAATTTTTGTTACGCGGCTTTCAAGGCTGCCGCTGGCGAGTCGCGTGGTGAGCAGAGAACCTTCGCTGAGCGAGGCTGCATGGGTCACGATGCGTCCCTGATCATCATAGGTGAGCGTGTAGCCGCGTTCGAGTACAGCGAGTGGTGAGAGGGCTTGCAGGCGTAGCGTGAGTTCGTTGAAGTGGGCGCGGCGGTCCTGTGCCTGATAGTGCTCCGCTGTGTCGAGCCTTGAGAGCAGTACCAAGCGGTTGGCGTTTTGTATATGTATTTGATGGCCTGGGGCGCGTAAGAGCCGGGCAGTGAGAGAGCTAAGCCAGTGTTGCTGTGCGAGGAGCTTTTCAAGGGGTCTGGCGTGGCGGAGTCGCAGTTCAAGCGCTGAGGCGCGGCGGCGCTGATGGTTCATTTGCTCCACGATTGTTGTGCTCGATCGGTAGGCAAATTCGTCAAGGAGCTGGCGGTGGCGGTTGAATCCACTCTGAATTCTGACGAGAGCAGTGGCGATGGAGAGCCGGTTGGAGCGTTCGCGGCGTTCGAGCAAACGGTAGCGAATGGAGTGATCGAGGCGATGATCAAACTCGAGTAAGCGCGTTTCAATGCGATGCAGCGCAGAGGTAACGAGTTCTGCTGCAGCCGAGGGGGTTGGAGCGCGCAGGTCTGCGACAAAGTCCGCGATGGTGAAGTCGGTCTCATGGCCGATGGCGGAAACGATGGGCAGCCTGCTGGCGTGGATGGCACGGGCGAGGGATTCTGAGTTGAAGGCGGCCAGGTCTTCTAACGACCCACCGCCTCGTGCGAGGACGATGAGGTCGGCAGTTTTCGCAGAATTGAAATACTCGATGCCTGCGATGACCTCGGCGGCGGCGCTTTCTCCTTGCACCAGAGCGGGATAGAGCAGAACATTGAGGCCAGAGTGCCGCCGGGCAAGGATGTTGAGGAAGTCGCGAAGGACCGCTCCGGTCGGCGAGGTGATGATGCCAACGGTACGGGGGAAGAGCGGCAGCGGCTGCTTGTGTTCTGCGTCGAAGAGACCTTGCTCGCGAAGCTTCTCGCGCAGTTGCTCAAAAGCGATTTGCAGCGAGCCGACGCCGAGCGGCTCCATCCATTCAGCGATAATCTGGAGTTGTCCGCGCTGTTCGTAGACAGAGATTCGGCCCCGAAGCAGGATTTCCATGCCATCCTGTGGGCGGAACTTGAGCAACGAACTCTGGCGGCGGAAGAGGACGATGGGGAGTTGCGCCGCGCCATCCTTGAGGGTGAAGTAGAGATGGCCGGAGGGCGATGGGCGCATATTGGAGATTTCGCCGCGCACCCACAGATCGGGGAAAAGGCCCTCCACCTGATCGCGGAGTTCGAGGACCAGTTCGGCAACGCCCCAGATGTGTCGCGGCGGCGGAATTGCCTCTGTAGAGTGGGCCTGTGTGAGCATGGGCGTATCAAACGGGAGGAAATCCTGCGGAAGATTCTGCGGCTTGTCCTTCTGTTTCATGGCTGGGTGGTCTTTCAAGGTAAAGTCTACACAAAGGGCTGGAATTACGGATTGCGGGAACGTTAAACCTGATTGCAATTACCCATCTCAAAATCGAAATATGGGTACCCGGTTTTATGGCTGTTTGATTTAATTAGAAGCTGGAGAGAGGTTTGAATATGCATTTTACGGCAGCGTTGGTGGGGTTGATTTTGGTGGTGGCGGCATTACTGGATGCCTTCCAGACGATCATTCTGCCACGGCGTCCTACCGGGCGCTACCGTTTGACGCGGCTCTTCTACCTGGCGACCTGGGGGCCTTGGATCCGCGTGTCAACATGGATCAAATCTCCAAAGCGGCGCGAAACATGGTTCAGCGTTTATGGACCTCTTTCGCTGATTCTGCTGCTTGTGGTTTGGGCGGTTTTGATCTTGCTGGGCTTTGGGCTGCTGTATTACGCCATCGGTTCGCCCTTTACAGAGGCCCAAGGGCCGATAGGTCTGCGCAGTGATTTTTATGTGAGTGGCACAACGATTTTTACGCTGGGAATCGGCGATGTCATCCCGAAAGGCGCCCTTGCACGCACCATTGTGATTCTGGAAGCTGGCATCGGGATGGGTTTTCTAGCCGTGGTAATGGGGTATTTCCCGGTGCTCTACGCAGCTTTTTCCAAGCGTGAGGTGAGCATCAGCCTGCTGGATTCCCGCGCCGGTTCGCCTCCCTGTGCAGGAGAGTTGCTGCGCCGTCATGCGTATGACCAATCGGGTGAGGCGATGAGCCGGCTGCTGGAGGAGTGGGAGCGCTGGAGTGCGGAGCTGCTGGAAAGCCATATTTCCTATCCACTACTTTGTTACTTCCGCTCGCAACATGCAAACCAGGGCTGGATCAGCGCGCTGGTTGCAATTCTGGACACGTGTTCGTTACTGATTGCGATGGAAGAAGGGGCCGCGTCTCGACAGGCGCAGCTGACTTTTGCGATGGCACGCCATGCCATTGTTGATCTGGCACAGGTCTTCAACATCAAGACACTCCCAGAAGCAGAGGATCGATTGCCGGATGAGACGTTTGAGGAGCTTTTCAAGATGCTTTGTCAGTCTGGTATTCGTATCAGCCGCGATCCGGCGTCAAGGGAGAGACTGCAACAAATGCGCCAGCTCTACGAGGGTTATGCAGTGAGCTTTGCTGTTTATTTGCAGATGAGCCTTCCGCCGTGGATACATGCGGCTGGTCGTCGGGATAATTGGCAGACTGTTGCGCGCCTGAGGGCAGAGACTGAGGCTGTCTTTGGGAAGCTGGATGAGGCCCATCCCGAACTTGAGGATGTGCATTAAAGCTGCTCTTACCTGGTCCAACAGTTAAGTTGTTTAGAGGTGGTGGGTTTCAATCAGTCGGCGGAGTTCGTCGAGTTGAGTCTGAAGTCCAGCCGGTGCCTGAACAGGATTTGATGAGAAGACCTCTTCAAATAGACGCGCTATCTCAGTGCCCTCCTGGAGTCCGAAGGTACCCAGAACCCCGGCAAGATTATGGGCCGCACTGCGAGCTTCCTCCTGTTGTGCCGCAGAGAGGTTGTCCAGAGAGTTCAACGCGGATTCAAGAGCGCGGATTCGCTCAAGGTGCATAGGAAGCGCGCTGAGCCATAGCTTGCGAAGCTGTTGCTTGAATTGTTCCTCTGCGCCCACGGTGGCTAATCGCTCCAGCCGAGAACCATACGAATCTGGTCGGCAAGGGTAAGCGGGTCAAAGGGCTTGGCGAGAATGGCTGTAACTCCGAGATCGGCAAAACGGCGCTGATCTGGCCCTTGCACCTTGGCGGTGAGCAGCAGAACAGGGATGGGATTGTCATGGAAGAGGCGCTGTAGCTCTCTGAAGGTGGTAGGGCCATCCATGTCTGGCATCATCACATCGAGCAGGATCGCGTCTGGGCGCTGGGCCAGAGCGCATTGAATGCCCTGAGCGCCATTGCTGGCTACTGCAACATCCCAACCGGCGACGGTTTCAAGACTGAGAGCAGCTACCTGGCGGATATCTTCTTCATCGTCAATGATTAAAACCAGGCGTGCCATTGCTTCTACCCCAGAGAGTCTGATTGTAATGCAGAGAAGCCTACTCTTTGACGGGTTCTGCGAAGCATGGTCAAAACCAGAGCTTCTAACTGTTGAGGCTGAACCTCTGTTTTGGTGAGGAAGCAGGTGGGACCAAGCGCTAGATGGCGACGCTCTTCAATGGGAATTTCTCGCGCGGAATAAATGATAAGCGGGAGATTGTGGTAAAGCTCCTGGGCGCGGAGAGCTTCAACAATATGGAAGCCATCTCCATCAGGAAGCGAGAGGTCGAGGACCATCAGCTCCGGTAGTACCCGTTGGCAGGCTTCGAGAGCAGCCTTGCAACTCTGCGCCTTGAAAATCTCAATGCCAGTGCGGGTGAGTGAACCTTCAAGCACGGTGGCCAGGTCAGGGTCATCCTCGACGACCACGATGCGTGTGGTGCGACTGGTGTCTCGGAGAACCCGTTCCAACGCTGCGAGCAGGTCTTCCTGGGTGCAAGGCTTGGTAATCCAGCCAGAGGCAGCGGGGGGAAGACTAGGAAGGTCTTCGGCGAGCAAAGCCTCAGACTGGGAATAGAGCAGGAGGATGGGAACCGGGTCTGATCCACGCAGGTTTGCGAGATTCCTGAGTGCCTCCGGGCTGCTCCCGGGCAGGTTTGCGTCGATTAGCAGAATGTCGGGTGAGTGTTCCCGGCTGAGCGGGATGCAGTTCTCCATGTTGCTGGCTTCAAAGATACGATAGCCAAAGCGACGGAGCTGCTGGTAGAGGTTGCGGCGCTGAATTGCATCGGGGTCGGCCAGCAGGATGGTTCCGTGGACCGAAGTGTTATCAAATTCTTCGGGGAGAGGGAGTGCAAATTCGACCTCGCGCCGGAAGGGCAGAAAGACGCGGAAGGTTGAGCCGCTGTCTGGATTACGCTCGGCCCAGATACGGCCAGAATGCTGATGGACAATGGAGCGGCAAATGGCCAGACCCAGGCCAGTGCCACCCTTCTGGCGACTGTCTGCGGCATCCACCTGTTGGAAGCGGTCGAAGATGGATTCGAGCTTGTCGGCAGGGATGCCGCGGCCGCGGTCGATGACGCTGATGGTGATTCCCTGGCTGCCACTGCGCAGCGTGATGGTGACAATTGAATCGGCAGGCGAAAATTTGACGGCATTTGAGAGCAGGTTGGTGATGACTTGCAAAATGCGGTCTGGGTCTACGTCGAGAGTGGCGGTATCAGCCTCATTTACAAGGGTGATATCTGCAGCATCGGCGACTGGCTGGATGCCGTCCATGGCCTGTTGGATCAGGTCATTGAGAGCAAAACGGCGAAAGTTGAGTGGGGCACGACCACTCTGGATACGTTCGAGATCAAGGATGTCATTGATGAGGCGGATGAGACGGTCTGAGTTGGAGACGGCGATATTGAGCAGCTTGAGTGCCTTGGGGGTCATATCGCCGACCAGGCCGGCAGCCAGCAATCCAAGCGCCCCGCGAATGCTGGTGAGGGGAGTCCGTAGCTCGTGGCTAACGGTGGAGATGAACTCATCCTTCATGCGATCCAGCAGGTAACGCTGCGTGATATCGCGGCAACAGAATACGGCACCGGTAGGCTTAGCACCCGCGCTTAAGTGTAGCGGACTGAGGGAGAAATCAATGGGGAAAGTGAGTGTAGAGGTCCGGTATACGGTGTCCTGGCCCGTGAGCGGCTCGAATGCGGCAATGGCACAGGCCAACTGACAACGTGTCCCGCAGTCGTTGGCAGAGCGTGCGCCGTGAAGCAGCTCATGCAGGGAACGACCACGCAGGCCATTGACGGAAATTCCCAAAAGACGTGCTGCTGCTTGATTGGAGTAATCGATGGTGCCGTCGGAGCTGGTAGTGAGGACGGCCTCAGCCATGGAATCTGACCACTGCCGCTCCATTGCACCCGACAGTTCTATGGTGTCGGATTCAGTGCGGAGTTGCTGTAGGTAAGGGCTGAGTGCTGCTGAGGCAATCTCGGCGGCGAGAATGGCCTCCTTGTCCTCAGACTGGCGATGCTGCGAGAAAAACTCCAGAATGCCCAGTGTGTGGAAGTTGGCGCGGACGGGGATGGCGAGAGCAGTATGAAGACCTTCAGCGAGGGCGAAATCGCGGCGGATACAGAAGGGATTCTCGTAGACCTCTTCAACCCAGAGGCTCTGGCCGGATTGCCAGACGCGTCCAGGAAGAGCCTCGCCCGGACCAAGCAGATGCGAGCGGCTGGCATCCAGAAAGTTTTTTGCGCCGGGGTCGGAACTCACCAGTTGGGCCCATCCAGCCAGATACCGTAAAGTATGTCTCTCTGGAGTGAGCTGCCAAAGGATGGCTGCATCCCACCCGAGAGCCTGCGCGAGTTCGGCCAACACATGCTCAAGAGCCTCTGTTGGTTCGCAGTCCTCTTCGAGGAGTTGCAGGAGGGCAGTCCGCTGTTCGTGCTCCGGCTCAGCAGGGGGAAGGGCGTTGGAACTCGTAGGAGAGGAGAAGGCTCGAAAGGCCCGCTCAATCAGCAGAAGCGCAGCGAGAGGGAGCAGGAATCCGATGAGCCAGTTTTGTAAAGAGCCTGAAGCCAGACGTAGAGCGGCTGCCGCTAGCAGAGCAGCGGCAACGACCAGCAGGATCAAAGCGTACTGGGCTTGCGAAAGCCTCTTCACATTCATCATCCAGAAGTCAAAAAAGAATTCTACAGAAGTTGTGGTCTAGTTGGCTGCAAGTGAAAAACAATACGGGCAGGCCAAACGCTTATGAGGAAAGTATACGTACTTGCGAGGCAAAGAGAGTGGTTTTGGTTGCAGAAGTCAATTCATCAGGGAACAGTGTTAGTAACGAAGGGTTGTGGCAGGAGGGGTAAGGGGGCCGTCGGCAAGGGATGTTTGACGACGGCCTGTTCCGTTCAGAAGGATTGTAATCTTAGGCGGTAACCTGCTCAAAGATGCGGGAGAAGCGGCGCTCCCTGCGATTGGCTGCTCCCCCCTTGTGGTAGGCGTAACCGGTAACGAGCGGAAGAGCGAGAGTTGCTTCGCTGTAGACCATCTGCTCGTACGTGGTATCGACCTTGCCCCAGGAGCTGGCTTCTTTAAGGGTCGAGGAGCTGAGTGCTCCGTCGCGCACATCGGCGACCGTGATCTGGATAGCGTATTTGTGCATGGGAGCGTCCATGCCGAGAACGTCGGCAGCGACCACAATGTCTTGCGCAAAGTTCTTGGGCACGCCGCCGCCAACCATAAACAGGCCGGTGGTCGCATTATTCATCTTGATCTGGGTCAACTCGTAGAAGTCCTTGGCCGAATCAAGCGAGACCATCGGCTTGCCCTGACGAGCATGTTGGTGGGCAACCAGTCCGAAGCCTGCTGAGCAGTCGCTGAAAGCCGGGCAGAAGATGGGAACATCCTTTTGGTAGGCCGAATAAACGATGGAATCAACGCCACCTTTTTCCGGCGTCTTGCCATTTGCTTCAAGGTAAGCGCCCATGGCGCGGATGAACTCGCGAGAGCTGTAGGGGCGCGGTTCCAGCGAGTTGGTGATCTTCTCGGTGGTTTCGTCACAGATGCGCAACTCTTCCTCGTCGATGAGGGTGTCGTAGATGCGGTCAATCATCAGCTCACGAAGGATTGAGTCCTGCGTGCCGGACTTCATTTCGTCGGTGGCGAGGTAATGCTTGAACCCGAGTGCCTCGAAGAAGTCCTGATCCACGATGTTGGCGCCGGTGGAGACAATGGCGTCCACCATGTTGTTGCGGATGAGGTCTACGAAGATTTGCTTGAGACCAGCGGAGATGAGCGAGCCGGCGAGGCAGAGGATGATTCCGCACTCCTGATCGCGCAGCATGCGGTCATAGATGGAGGCGGCCCTGGCAAGATCACGAGAGCTATAAGCCATATGTTGCATGGCCTCGACCAGCGCAACGACATTGTGCTGCTTGATATCGATGTGCTGGATGGACTGTTGGAGAAGTTCCTGTTTTGTAGACATGTCGAGTTGAATGATACCAAGAATCGCATCTGAATTTGTTAATTTTGGCTTAGTTGGGCGTGGGGCTGGGGATGGATATACTTTCGCCTGAGGTTCTCTGCGATGAATTGCGTTCGCGCCTTTGCTGCCATTGTGTTGTTATCCCTGATCGCGCTTCCGCAGCCTGCATTTGCCTGGGGGAGTGAGGGGCATCGCCTGATTAATCGCCTGGCAGTGGAAAAACTGCCTCCGGATGTTCCGGCTTTTCTGAAAACTCTGGCAGCGATCCATCAGATTGAGTATCTTGGGCCGGAGCCGGACCGTTGGCGGGGTCGTCTGGAACCGGAGTTAGGGAGTGCGCAGGCCCCCGACCACTTTATTAATCTTGAGATTGCCGATGGGGTCAAGCCGCTCCCGCACAATCGCTACGAATTTATTGCTGACTTATACAGACTTGCGGCGGCGCATCCAGACCGCGCTAAAGAGTTGGCTCCAGATCATGTGGGGTTTCAGCCGTGGCAGGTGGTTGAAGTTTACGAGCGGCTGGAGATTGCCTTCCGTGAGTGGAGGAATCAGACCGCTGCTAGGCAGGATGCAAAGCCTGTGGAAGAGACAGTTGTCTTCTATGCGGGATGGCTGGGCCATTATGTGGGAGACGGTTCGCAGCCCCTGCACACGACGGTCAACTACAACGGCTGGGTAGGGAAAGATAATCCCAACGGCTATACGACAGAGCATACGATTCACTCGCAGTTTGAAGGGGCTTTTGTGGCCGCGAATGTGAAATACGATAAGGTGGTCGCAAAGATGACGGAGCCCAGGCGCGTTCAAGGCGAGATATTCGACAGTTACATGACCTATCTGCGGACGACGAACAGGCTTGTCGAGAAGACCTATCAGCTCGAGAAACATGATGGCTATATAGGGACGGCAATGCGGAGTCGCGGGCTTTTGTTACAGAGCGCGTGGCAGCAGGAGCAAGTGAGTTGAGGGATTTAATTTATACGGCATGGCTGGAAAGTGCCACGCCGGAAACCTCTGCAAAATATTAGGCCCAGCGCGCAATCTACATCTCCCACGTCTCACAATTGAGACGTGGGCACCCTGGACTCTTTGTATGTCAGCGTCTGCGAGCCGCCGAGTGATAAAGAATTATTGCTGAGGCTTCCTTGTGTTTGAAAGGGCCAGTTCTTTAATGCTTGGGTGAATACGAACGATGAGGAAACGCAGGAGGAAGAAGAGCACGAGGGTAGCAGGGATGGCGATGATAGCCCATGCGACGATGGCATGCCATTCCCACATCCATAACTCATGCAGGGTGTCGATGGGCGCATACTCAAAGCGTTTGCGCAGCTCACTGACACTGAGCGGCAGGGACTCTGTGTGGAAGATGAACTCGCCAAGACGAACAAATGGCAGCAAAAGCAACAATTGCAGCGGCATGCCAGCATAGTTGGCCAGTTGCATGGCAGCCAGATTCAACCGTAGCGCGAGGGCGACGATGATGCAGAGGCCGGTCGTTGCTCCGAAGACAGGAAAGCAACTGATCATAAAGCCAAGCGCAAGACTGAGTGCCAGCGCATTGGGCGAAAGCCCCTGGCGCAGAAGATTAAGAAAGGGTTGGAGCGCGCGGCGAAGCAGGCGGGGGGCTTCGGTCATTTTTTTATTGTAAGTTATGATCCTATCTCTCAAGCAGTTCCTGGTTGCTCATAACGCTCAGGAGCTTTTCTGACCGGATTGGGATTAATGGCTGGCTGCCAGCAAGGGCGCGAGGCGAGAGAGCAGTCCGGCTAATCTCTTTTGAACGCGATTGCCCACCTCGATCACTTCTTCATGACTGAGTGGTTTGATTGAGATTCCAGCAGCCATGTTGGTGACGCAGGAGATCCCCAGAATCTCGATGCCCATGTGTCGCGCGACAATTACCTCGGCTACCGTGGACATTCCGACCAGGTCTGCGCCAAGAGCACGAAAGGCGCGAACCTCTGCGGGAGTTTCAAAGTTGGGTCCACTGACGGCGAGATAAACTCCCTGTGGCAGCGTGAAGTCTTCCGCCTCGGCAGCGCGTTCTGCAAGGCCGCGTAGACGGTGGGAATAGGCTTCTGACATGTCAAAAAAGCGCGGCCCCAATTGTAGATCGTTTGCGCCGATGCAGGGACTGGGTATGCCGAAGTTGATGTGGTCGCTCAGCAGGACCAGGTCGCCCTGATGGAGATCTGCGCGGATGCCTCCTGCCGCATTTGTAACAACAAGAGTTTCAACTCCAAGACGACCGAGTACGCGGACTGGGAAGGTTACCTGCTCTGGGGTGTAGCCTTCATAGCTGTGGCCTCGACCTTGCATCACGGCGACAGGAGTTCCATTCAACAAGCCCGCTATGAGCTGCCCGCTATGACCGGGCACAGTGGATTGCGGGAAGTATGGAATATCCGAATAAGGAATGGTGATGGCTTCTGTTACCTGATCGGCGACGCTGCCAAGGCCGGAACCGAGAATGAGGCCGAGTGTTGGTTGGACCTTAATTTTCGAGCGCAGGAACTCTGCTGCTTCTGTCGCGCGATTGAAGAGGCTGTCGGTCATGCTGACCTTCTAAGGGGAATTTCTGCATTCATTTTCGCAGATGTTGGGAGCTCAAACCGGCCGTGTTGGAATCCACCCTTCGCGAAGAAGCTGCGAAGAATGGCCCCCCTGATTCTAGAAGCCATGAAGATATGGACATATTGGGTTACACGGAATCTTTGGTGTAAAGTGCTGCGTTTTGTGCGGTTATGGGAACAGAATTAATGCGCGGGGGAATGCTGGGCTGAGTATTTGTGTACTGGATTGCTTTGCGAAGGAGTGCCGCTGCCTCATCCAGATGTGCAGAACTGCTTCCATAAAGTGTTGCGATAGGTTGCGCTGCGGCGACCTTGTCTCCAGGCTTACTGATGAATTTGATGCCTGCGTGCGCGTCTACCGGTTCGCCGGCTTTTTCACGGCCTGCTCCTGTTCGCTGGACAGCCCATCCTGCAAGGCGCGTGTCTATCGAAGCGATATAGCCGGACTGCGCTGCATTGAAAGTGCGGGTGACGATGGGTTGATGGAAGGCGGCAGGATTTGCGAAGAGTTTTGGATCAGCTCCGTGCGCTTCAACCATCATCAGGAAATGACGGAGGGCCTTGCCATTGCGAAGGGACTGGATTGCGAGAGCGATGCCCTCGTTGGCGGTTGCAGCTTTGCCACCGATGAAAAGCATCCATCCCGCGAGTGTGCAACTTACTTCAAGTAAGTCGGCGGAGTGGGGCGGCTGCTTGCCATCGAGCAATTCAACGGCCTCCCAGAGCTCAATCCAGTTGCCAGCCATGCGTCCCAACGGCTGGTCCATCGCGGTCAATAGCGCGACGGTGCGAGTGCCAGCAGCCTCGCCTGTCTCAACCATGAGTGCGGCGAGATAGCGGGCCTGCTCAAAGTCCGGGAGGAATGCGCCGGAGCCAAATTTTACATCGAGGACGAGGCCATTCAATCCCTCCGCGAGCTTCTTGCTCATAATCGATGCACAGAGGAGGTGTGGGTTTTCGACCGTACCGGTGCGGTCGCGCATGGCGTAGAGCACGCGGTCTGCGGGGACGAGGTTTGCGGTCTGGCCGATGATGGAACAGCCGCAACGCTCAATCACGCTGGCGAATTCGGCAAGCGAAAGCTGCGTGTTGTAGGCGGGGATGGATTCCAGCTTATCAAGGGTTCCGCCGGTGTGACTAAGTGCGCGTCCGCTAATCATGGGGACGGACAAGCCATAAGCGGCACAGATGGGCGCAACCAGAAAGCTGGTTTTGTCGCCGACTCCGCCGGTTGAGTGCTTGCCTACGGCAAAGCGTCCCAGTGGCGTTGGGTCAAATGTCTCGCCGGAGAAGCGCATGGCCTGAGTGAGTGCGCTGCGCTCGGAAGCGGTGAGTCCGTTGAACCATGCAGCCATCAGCCACGCGGAGATTTGTTCGGGCGGGATGGTTTCACTGGCTGCCCCTGCAACAAGCCACTGAATCTCTTCCGCACTGAGTTCTACGCGGTCTCGCTTTTTCAGAATTAAATCGACAGCATGAAAAGCTGGCATTGGCGCGGCTCCCTTGGACTAATTGCAATGAAATGAGGTTACGGTAGTGGGGGACAGAGTGCAATGCTATGGGGTTTACTGCCCTCCCACCCTTCGCGATAAATCACTCCCGGTCTAGACGGAAGCTGAAAGGGAAGACTTCACGAAACGGGACGGTTTGCTGCCCACCTTCCATCGGAAACATTATCGGCGCATCTGGTTCAGTGAACTCAGCGAGGACCTGTCGACAGGCTCCGCAAGGGGGGCTGGCGGCTTGATTCAAATTTGTAATGGCAACGGCGGCGATGCGGATTTGCGGACCATACTCGGCCACGGCCCGCACCACTGCGGAGTGCTCCGCGCAGAGAGCAAGGCCATAACTGCCGTTCTCTACATTGGTACCGGTGACGATTTCGCCCGTGGTAAGCAGCAGCGCTGCGCCAACGCGAAAGTGAGAGTAGGGGGCATAGGCATGTTGGGCTGCGGTGGTGGCGATGGCATGGAGCTGTTCGAGAGTCGGCTCAGTCATAGGGGATACGGCCTCTTCTCTATTTTAGTGGCTTTGTGCAATTCATTGTGGCGGATTGTAAATTGGGACATTCGGAAGAGAGTTGCGAACGCGGATTCATGTTCCAACCAATCGCTCCGATAAGGAGAGATGTGGACGAGCTAACGCGTGAATTCCTTATCGAGAGTCAAGAAGGACTTGACCGGATGGAACGTTGTTTGACGGAGTTGGAAGAACGCCCCGGAGACAACGAACTGTTGGCCGAGATCTTCCGCGCCGTGCATACGATCAAGGGGACAACAGGCTTCCTTGGCTATGCGCGGCTTGAGAAACTTGCGCATGCCGGTGAGAACCTGCTTGGTCTTTTACGAGACGGAAAGATGCAGGCCGGCCAAGCGGTCATCAATGGGTTGTTGTCGTTGATGGATGGACTGCGTGCAATTTTGCGGGCCATCGAGACGGAAGGACAGGAGGCCGCAGGAGAGGACACTGATTTGATTGCGCGCCTGATCCAACTCGAGCAATCCCGCGAATTATTGGAGTTGGCTGAAACTGTCTCCGCGATTGTTGCGGCAAACGCATCCGTGTCTGCCAAGGCTTCCACTGTATCGAGTTTTTCGGGTGCTTATGATTATGCACAAACTGAATTTCCTGCGTCGTTGAGTTCCCATCCAGAATCGAATGTTCCGGTAGGAAACCAGATGGACGGCGAGGCTCCAGGCAATAAAGATAAGCCTCGACCTGCATCCACGGGTGCGTCCAGCACGGCTGAGAGCACTCTGCGTGTGGATATTACCCTGCTGAATCGCATGATGAACCTGGTGGGTGAGCTTGTGCTTACCCGTAATCAAATTCTGCAGGCGACCAGCAACGATGCCAATCTGACAGTTCTTTCACGACGACTGGATATGGTAACAGCAGACCTGCGAGAGAACGTGATGAAGGCGCGGATGCAGCCTGTCTCTCATGCCTTCTCAAAGTTCCCGCGACTGGTTCGGGATCTCTCGCAGAATCTTGGGCGCAAGGTACGTCTTCAGATGGAGGGCCAGGAGACGGAGCTTGATAAGAGCCTGCTGGAAGCCATTAAAGACCCGCTTACCCATGCAGTGCGCAACTCTCTGGACCATGGTATTGAACCGCCGGAGATTCGCATTGCACAAGGCAAGGACCCGGAAGGGCTGCTGCGTCTGCGCGCTTTTCAGGAGGGCAGCCACGTAATGATTGAAGTCTCCGATGACGGAGCTGGTGTATGCGTTCAGAAGGTACGCGCTAAAGCCCTCGAGCGTGGACTAATCACGAAGGATCATGCTGCGCAGATGAGTGACCGTGAGCTGCTGCAGTTGGTTTTTCTTCCTGGCTTCTCGACTGCGGAACAGGTGACTAAGGTCTCCGGTCGCGGCGTGGGCATGGATGTAGTTCGCACAAACGTGGAAAAAATTGGTGGCAAGGTTGAGCTTGATTCGCATGCCGGACGTGGAACTACGCTGCGCTTGAGGATTCCACTCACGCTGGCAATTATTCCTGCGCTCATTGTTGTGAGTCGGGATCAGAGTTTTGCATTGCCGCAAGGAGCACTTTCGGAATTAGTGCACGTTTCGCCGGGACAGGCTGCTACGTCGATTGAGTGGATTGAGAGTGCGGCCCTTTATCGGTTGCGAGGGAACCTTCTACCGTTGATTTTTCTTGATCAAATTCTGGGCAAACCAGCGCTGGATGGGCCGGTGGATCATGACCGCTACATCGCGGTGTTGGATGCCGAAGGTCGTCGCTTTGGTCTGGTGGTGGACGGGCTTGCTGATCCGGAAGAGATTGTAGTCAAGCCGCTGAGTTCAGTGCTCAAACAGATTGGTTTCTACAGTGGTGCCACGGTCCTTGGAAGTGGAAACATCGCGCTGATTCTTGATTCTGCCGCTTTGGCCCATAAAGCAGGAATCTCTCAGGATTCTGAAGAAGAACAGAAGAAAACGCATCTGGCAGATGAGGTTGCTGAAGAGATTGCGGCCGAGTTCCTGTTGGTGGAGACAGGGGGGAGAAAGTCTGCAATTCCGCTCAAGGACGTGTTGCGCATTGAGCGGTTACCTCGCAAACAGATTGAGTATATGGGCACTCGTCCCGTGCTGAACTTCGAGGGCAATCTGTTGCCTGTGGAAGACCAGGCCGGATTGATAGACCAGGCTCTGGATCCAGAAATGCAAATCACAGTGGTTGTGTGCCGCGAAGGGAACCGTCATGTGGGCTTAGCCGTTGAGCATGTTTTGGATGTGGCCGCAGGGTCTGATCTCTCTGAAGCAGGAACGGAGTTGCCCGCACAAGGTGTGACGTTGCTGAAAGAGCGTGTAACAAACGTGGTGGACCTGAGCTGTGTGAGTGACCTGGAAGGGATTGAAGCCGGGCAGGGATGGGAGGTAAGTCAGTGAGTGCGCCGCCAAGGAAGAAAAGCAAGGAGACCGTCCTAGGTTCCACTCTTGAGATGTGTTCTGTACGTGTGGGGAACACGCTTTTTGGAATTCCCATTACGCACATCCTTGAGATTGTCGGTTCCTCCCCGGCACAGCCTGTTCCGCTTGCCCCCGATTATGTAGGTGGATTGGTGCATTATCGCGGAGATGTGTTGACCACAGTTTCAATGCGGCGGTTGCTGGATCTTCCACCGGTGGAGACCCTGCCGGACATACTCGTCTTCGATGGTGAGAGTGGCTACTTCGGCTTGCTGGTGGATTCAGTATGTGACGTGTTGACGGTTGATCCTGCAGATTTTGAGCCAAACCCTTCCATCCTGGATGGACGCCGCCGACAGCTTTTTGCCGGAGCTTACAAGCTGAAGAAAGGCTTGCTTGTGATGCTGGATCCAGTGCGGTTGGACCCCATGAATCTGGCCGCAATATTGACCGTATGAGCACGAGAAAGGAAAAGGCGGTATGCGCGCGTTAATCGTGGATGATTCTCGGTTTGTGCGGGACTACCTGCGCAGTATTCTGGAAGAAAAAGGTGTTGAGTGCGCCGAGGCTATGGACGGCCACGCGGCGATGGAATGCCTGCACAGTGACGGGGCCTTTGATGTTGCGCTGGTTGATTGGAATATGCCGGTGATGAGCGGTCTTGAGATGGTGCACGCATTACGGGAAGAGGGATTCAGCGACTTGAAGGTGATGATGGTGACCACCGAGGCGGACAACGACTTTATTCTGCGAGCGCTGGATGCTGGTGCAGATGAGTACCTGATGAAGCCCTTTGACAGGGATGCTCTGGAAGAAAAACTGGCGATGATGGGACTCGTGGAGATCTGAAAATTATGTCTCAGGGACGCTCGATTCGTGTGCTCGTAGTGGATGATTCGCTGGTAATGCGCAGTCTTTTGCGATTAGTGCTCGGAACTGAGCCGCGCATCACCGTTGCGGGGAGTGCATCAAATGGCGAGTCTGCGCTTAGGGCAATTGACGAAGTGCATCCAGACCTGGTGTTGATGGACATCGAGATGCCTGGCTTGGATGGCCTGGAGGCGTTGCGTCGTATTCGCGTTCTCAATCGCCGGTTGCCGGTAATTATGTGCAGCACGCTTACGCGCCGTGGAGCCAGTGTCACGATTGAGGCGCTTGCGCTCGGTGCATCGGATTATGTGACCAAGCCGGAGGGTGCTTCTACGCGGGAAGAGGCCCTTCAACAGCTTGCCGCTCAATTGGTTCCAAAGGTGCTGGCTCTTACTGCATATGCTGTTGCAGAACCACCTTCAGTTGCTTCAAAGCCTCTTCCGGTTGTGCAATCTCTACCGAGACAAACTGGCTACGCTCCGCCGAAGGTGGTAGTGCTTGGAATCTCGACAGGGGGGCCAGCAGCGCTCGATCAAGTGCTACCTGCTTTGCCAGCGGACTTTCCATTACCCATCCTTCTGGTTCAACATATGCCGAAGTTTTTTACGCGCTTACTTGCTGAGCGATTGAACCAGCGCTGCAAACTGAGCGTGTCAGAAACGATAGAGGGTGAGCCAGTTATCCCAGGACATATTTACATTGCTCCGGGCGATCACCATATGGAGGTTGTAACTGGGCCGTACTCCAGCAACCGTGTCCCGATCTTACGCATAACGCAAGGTCCGCCAGAGAACCATTGCCGGCCCTCTGTGGATGTACTTTTTCGCACGGCGGTGGCAGTCTACGGCCCTTCTGTCCTCGGAGTCATTATGACGGGTATGGGGAGTGATGGACTTGCAGGCTGCCACGGAATACGGAAGGCCGGTGGGACTATATTGGCACAGGATGAAGCATCAAGCGCCGTGTGGGGGATGCCCGGTTGCGTTGTCAGGGCTGGGATTGCAGACCGTATTATCTCGCTGAATGGAATGGCAGTGGAGATTACCCGCTTTATAACGAATATTGAGGCTGCAAGGCCGCGCAAATTGGCAGGATAGCCATGTACAGCGAACAGTCCACAACAACTGCCTCCGACTATGAATTTCTGCGCAGGGTCGTTTTTGACCAGAGTCAGAATGTTCTGGAGCCTGCGCGCGACTACCTCTTTGAGACACGACTGGCACGACTGGTTCGCAATGAAAATCTAAGTTCACTCGACCAACTGGTCGCGCATATGCGGACGCGGCGCAGTCCCAGGCTCGAACGAGTGGTGGCTGAAGCAATGACCATCAATGAGACAAGTTTTTTTCGCGATGGTCGTCCCTTTGAGTTGTTGAAGTCTGTGGTTCTGCCAGCCCTGATTGAACGGAGACGTGCACAGCGGAGCCTGCATCTCTGGAGTGCAGCGAGTTCAAGCGGCCAGGAGGCCTACTCGCTGGCAATGCTGATTCGTGAAAGTTTTCCAGAGCTTGCCAGTTGGAAGATTCGCATTGAAGGCACTGACCTTTCGAGCGAGATGGTGGAGAAGGCGCAGCAGGGACGCTACCACCGCATCGAAATTAATCGCGGACTGCCAGTACTGAATGTGGTTCGTTACTTCGACCATACCGGGGAGGATTGGTTTGCTAAGCCGGAGTTGCGTAGGCTGTGTAACTTTCGGGTGGCAAATCTTTGCCAGTCGCTGCCCTTCCATGAGCCTTTCGACATAATTCTATTGCGCAATGTGATGCTCTATTTTTCAGACGACACACGGCGAACCTTGTTACGCGAGATCCACCGCTTGCTCACCCCCGATGGTTATCTGTTTTTAGGTAGCAGTGAGCAGCCCATTGAGCCGGTTCTTTGGCAAACGCTCCTTACCGGCGGAACCTGCCATTATCAACCGCGTCAGACATCAACCGCGTGAGACGAGCTAGTTCGCAGATTTGATCCCATCAAGGCGGAGTAGAGACAGGGATGGCCATCTCCAACCATGCTCAATCGCGGGCATTACCAGTGAAAAATCTTTTTGAAGAAGGACTTTGTTTTATCAGCAGTGGCGATCATTCCCCGCTCGATAGGAGCAACAATCGATGCGGAGGGGTGGTCACAGGTCTCGGTGGGTGCGGTGCCTTCAAGGAAGGCTGCGGTAAAGTCGTCAGGGCAGGATTCATTCGCGAGCAGGTTTGTGCTCTTGTCAATCGATACAAGGTCTACTCCGGCAGGGGGAGTAAATGGATGTGTGTCTGAGTATTGCGGTAACTGAACCGCGCGTTTCATAAACTCCGCCCAGATTGGTGCAGAGGCATGTGCCCCTTCAATCTTGACATCGGTATAGTCGTCATTGCCCACCCAGACAATGCAGATGAGGTTGCTGGTAAAACCTGCAAACCATGCATCGTGCGATGTGCCCGTTTTGCCCGCAGCGGGTGGCGTAAAGCCACGACGACGGACCTCAAAGCCAGTGCCGGAATTAATTACGTTCTCCATCATGTTGGTTGTCAGGTATGCGACCCGCGGATCAAGCACAGGCTTCGCGTTGGGTGTGCTGTCACTGATGATGTCGCCATTCTGCGCCCGGATGGAAGCGAGTAGCCAGGGGTCAATGTGCACGCCGTTGTTGGCGAAGACTGTGTACGCTCCAGCCATGTCCATCGGCGTTGCATCATAGGTTCCAATTGCGACGGAAGGAGTACCACGCGCACTTTTAATTCCTGAAGCGCGTGCGATAGAAGCAACGTTGTCGAATCCCACCATGTCAGCAAGCGAAATAGTGGCATTGTTCAGCGACATCTGGAGCGCGTAGCGTGCCGTTACCTTCTCGTGATATTCATCGTGATAGTTGTGCGGGGTATATTCCTGTCCGCCGACGTTATAGGTGGCTTGCTCGTCCTTCAACATTGTCAACGGATTAAAGAGCTTGTCGAGTCCTGATGGAATCGTTCCAGCGATAGAAGTATTGAAGGCCGTGGCATAAACAAACGGCTTGAAGATGGATCCTGTAGGACGCTTGGCCACGGCGTGGTCCAACTGGCTGTTGCCGTAATTGCGGCCACCCACCAGCGCCAGCACCTGGCCTGTGTGCGGATTCAGAGCAATCAGCGCAACCTGGGGATAGGTGATTGTCTCCCCCGGCTGACGATGTGCGTGGAGCTTGTTGACCAACTCATCGACATTGCTCATGCCAGCTTCAACGGCCTCAGTAGCCACGCGCTGAAGTTGCGGGTCGAGCGAGGTGTAGATGCGCATCGCTTCGTGGTTGTAATCCCGCTCGCCAAGTTTTTGCGTTAGCTGGTCGCGAACCAGATCTACAAAGTAGGGAGCCTCACCTGCATCAACGCTCAGGCGGGCCAGGTTGAGTCCTTTCGCCTTAGCTTCTTCGGCTTCATCCTTGGTGATTTTTCCTGTCTCGACCATGCTGTCGAGGACGAGGTTACGACGCGCGATTGCATTTTCTGGATGGCGGTAGGGGTTCAGTTTGCTTGGTGTCTGGATCATGCCGGCCAGCAGCGCACACTCCGGTAGATTGAGCTGTTGCACGTCCTTGCCGAAGTAAGTCTGCGCTGCCTCGCCAAAGCCGTTAATTGCGAAGCTGCCCTGCTGACCGAGTGGTACAAAATTCGAATACATCTCAAATATTTGTTGCTTCGTAAAGCGATGCTCAAGTTGGAAGGTGACGAGAATTTCTTTCACCTTG